>Ga0316628_100000276_pt1 | contig 31786 bp, 33 predicted proteins | sample OWC_Aug_M2_C1_D5_FD_207648 | JGI IMG/M metagenome (GOLD analysis project Ga0316628, IMG submission 207648) | Wetland soil microbial communities from Old Woman Creek delta, Ohio, United States - OWC_Aug_M2_C1_D5_C | ecosystem: Environmental > Terrestrial > Soil > Wetlands | place: USA: Ohio...
TCGTCAGCAACGAGCTGGTGATTGGCGACATCATCGGCATTTCGCCGCGTACCACGGACAGCTGGATCACGAGCGACGTGAAATTCAGCTTCCGCAAGAGCCGCGAGATTCATGCAAACGACATCAGGGTGACGACCGAGAACGGCACCGTATTCCTGATGGGGACGGTCCGCCGCAGAGAGGGCGCGGCCGCGGCCGACCTGGCGAGCACGACGAACCGGGTGCAGCGCGTGGTGCTGTTGTTCGACTATCTCGACTGACGCCCTGCCGTGAATTTCGAGCAAAAGATCTGCACGCGGGCCGAGTTTGCGGCACGAGCCGCTGCGCTGCCGCGTCCGCTGGTGTTCACCAATGGCTGTTTCGACATCCTGCATCGCGGCCATGTCACCTACCTCGGCCAGGCGCGTGCCCTGGGGGCCGCGCTGGTGGTGGGCGTTAACAGCGATGCCTCGGTGAAGCGGCTGGGGAAAGGCGACGACCGGCCCGTGAACACGCAGGACGACCGCATGGCCGTGCTGGCGGCCCTCGAATCGGTGAGCCTGGTGGTGCCGTTCGACGAGGATACGCCTTTGGAACTGATCCTTGCCGGCAGGCCCGACGTGCTGGTGAAGGGCGGGGACTGGACGCCGGACAGGATCGTGGGTGCCAAAGAGGTGCTGGGCTGGGGCGGGACGGTCCACAGCATTCCATTCATACACCAGCGCTCCACCACGGCGCTGCTCAACAAGATCCGCAGTCTGTAGCGCGTGAGTCAGTCGCGGATGAACGAGCCTGTCCGCAGGGCGCCCAGGGGGCGGTAGATGCTATACACCACGCCCGCCCGCGTGGTGGCGGAACTCACCAGCCTGAGTGTCGCGGGCACGGCGCCGGTGGCGAACAGGCGCTTGCCCCGGCCCAGCACCACCGGGAAGGTGAGCAGGCGGTATTCATCGATGAGCCTGTGTTCCATCAGGGTCTGCGCAAGGCCGCCGCTGCCGTGGACCTGGATTTCGCGCACGAAATGCTTCTTCAGTTCGGGGATGCGCGCTGCGACATCCGGGATGTGGGTGGCCGGCCGCCACTCGAACGTGGTGCGCGTGCGCGAAGCGACGAATTTGGGTTGCGCGTTCAGCTTGCCGGCAATCGGGTGGCTCGGGTCGGTGACTTTGGGCCAGTAGGCGGCAAATATGTCGTAGGTCGTGCGGCCGAGCAGGAAGGCGTCTGCCCGCGAGAAGATGCCCGCCATGATCTTGCCCAAGTCCTCGTCGGCCAGCGGAAACACCCAGCCGCCGTACGGAAAATCGCCGCTGGTATCCTCTTGCGGGTCGCCGGGGGCCTGCATCACCCCGTCCAGGCTGAGAAAGGTGGTGATCGTGAGTTCAGCCATGCGGGCCTCCTTACATGCGGACGAAGCGCACCGGCCGGGTGGAAAGCGGCGGTTCATCGCCACTATACGCCGCGACGGGCGCGCGCGACATACGCAGGATGCCCCAATTCAAGGGGATATTTGTGGAATCGGCTGCGCCTTGAGATAATGCGGCATTCCCCTTGCCGCGACTCGCCATGGCCATACCCACCCAAATCGTCTTGCACCAGAAATCGAAGATGCTGGAGCTCGCCTTCGACGACGGGGCGCACTTCCAGCTTCCGTTCGAGTTCCTGCGCGTCATGTCGCCCTCGGCCGAGGTGAAAGGGCACGGGCCGGGGCAGGAGGTGCTGCAGGTCGGCAAGCGCAATGTGCTGCTGACCGACGTCGAGCCGGTGGGCAGCTACGCCATCAAGCTGGTGTTCGACGACGGCCACGATTCCGGCCTGTACACCTGGGATTACCTGCACCGGCTGGGCAGCAGCCAGGAGGCGTTGTGGCAGGATTACCTACGTCAGCTGGAGGCGGCGGGAGCGTCGCGCGACCACGCATAGGAGCAGAGCATGGCAGATACTCATTTCGGTTTCGAAACCGTAGACGAAAACGACAAGGCCAAGCGCGTCGCCGGCGTGTTCACCTCCGTCGCCAGCAAGTATGACATCATGAACGACCTGATGTCCGCCGGTCTGCACCGCATCTGGAAGCGCTTCGCGGTCGGTGTCTCCGGCGTTCGCCCCGGCCAGCGTGTGCTGGACGTGGCGGGCGGCTCGGCGGATTTATCCCGCCTGTTTCTGAAAGAGGTCGGAGAAACCGGCCAGGTGGTGCTCACCGACATCAACAACGCCATGCTTCGCGTGGGCCGCGACCGCCTGCTGGACGAAGGCATCGCCACCCCCACCGCGCAGTGCGACGCCGAGCACCTGCCCTTCCCCGACAACTACTTCGACTGCGTCTCCATCGCCTTCGGCCTGCGCAACGTCACCCACAAGGACGCCGCACTCCGCGAGATGGCCCGCGTGCTCAAACCCGGCGGCCGCGTGATCGTGCTGGAGTTCTCCAAGGTCGCCAAGCCCCTGGAAAAGGCCTACGACCTCTACTCCTTCAAGCTCCTGCCCAGGATGGGGCAGCTCATCGCCAACGACGCCGACAGCTACCGCTATCTGGCCGAATCCATCCGCATGCACCCGGGGCAGGAAGAGCTGAAAAAGATGATGGAGGAGGCCGGGCTCGCGCGCGTGGAGTACTTCAACCTGACCGGTGGGGTGGTGGCGGTGCATCGGGGATATAAGCTGTAACCAGTGCTACGCGGGTCGGGATCTTAATGCCGAGTATCGTTCGCGCCAACTTCTTTGAGGCGTCCGCGCTTAAGCATGGATATTTTTCACGGCTAATCAACGAATCAATGACGGTGTTTGTAACCGCTGATAAGAGTCTCGCGGCTGCTGCACGCCGGGAGGGCCTGCGAGTCTGGAGCGTGTTGGAAGAGTCTCCCCCCATCTAAGCATATTTGGCAGTTTATTATTTCTATTCTAGAAAGCAACATGAGTACCTTACCCAAATGCCCCCAATGCAATTCCGAATACACCTACGAAGACGGCGCCATGTACGTGTGCCCGGAATGCGCGCATGAATGGAGCAAGGATGCGCCCGTAGAGAGCGCTGAAGAAAAGCGCGTGGTGAAGGATTCCGCCGGCAACGTGCTCAACGACGGCGACACGGTGACGGTGATCAAGGACCTGAAGATCAAGGGGTCGTCCTCGGTGGTGAAGGTGGGGACCAAGGTGAAGAACATCCGCCTGGTGGAGGGCGACCACGACATCGACTGCAAGATAGACGGGATCGGGGCGATGTCGCTCAAGTCGGAATTCGTGAAGAAAGCTTGAGTTGCCGGCGCGGGTTTGCCCGCGCTATTTCGCCGCGTCGCCCAGTCGTCCGCGCTGGTGCCAACGCGCCGTGCTTGAGCCAGGCGGTGTGGACGTAGTAGATCGGCGGCCTGTGCGCTACGCATATCCATCCCCCTCCCCGTGGTTTTTCGGCTCATGATATCCGCCCGGCACCTCGGTAAACACGCTCTGTCGACGGCTATACAGGTCTGGCATGACCAATTGGCCAAATGCAGATACACTGCGGGGATAACAATTACTAATCCAGTCAGGGACTGCTTTACCTGTTTATCTCATGGAAAACGTCGGCAAGTACCGAATTCTAAAAGAATTGGCCTCCGGGGCGACCGGCAAGGTGTATCTGGCGGTGAATTCCCTCACCGGCCAGCGCGTAGCGCTCAAACTCATCGACCCCGGATCGTTCCGCGACCAGCCCACCGCCAAGGCGTTCAGGAAGCTGCTGCAGGTGGAGGCTTCGCTGGTGGGCAAGCTCAAGCATCCGCACATCGTGCAGATGCTGGATGCGGTGATCAATGATGATCTGATGTATATCGCCATGGAGTACGTGGACGGCGGGGCGCTGAGCAAGTTTGCCGACACCGCGAACCTGCTGCCTTTCCCCCGGGTGGCCGAGCTGATGTACAAGTGCTGCAAGGCGCTGGAGTATGCCTGCTCCCAGGGCGTGATCCACCGCGACATCAAGCCGGAAAACATCATGCTGCAGGGCGAGGGCGACGTGAAGATCGCGGACTTCGGTGCGGCGCAGATCGAGGACGGCACGGCCACCATGGTGATCGGCGTGGGGTCGCTGTCCTACATGTCGCCGGAGCAGGTCACCGGGGAGGCGCTCACGTGCCAGACCGACATCTACTCGCTCGGGGTGACCATGTCCAAGCTGCTGACCGGCAAACTGCCGTTCCAGGCGACCAGCCAGCACGCGCTGATGTTCCAGATCGTGAGCGGCGAGCATCGGTCGCCGCAGTCCGTCCGTCCCGAGGTGCCCGACGAGCTGGACGCCATCGTGCAGCGGGCCACCCGCGCCGATCTGGCGCAGCGCTACCAGAGCTGGGGGGAATTCGCCAATGACCTTGCTGCGTACTTGAACAAGGACGGGAAGCAGCGGCCGGAGATTTTCGAGGCCGAAAAATTCGGCGCCATGCGCGCCACCCCGTTCTTCGAACTGTTCAGCGATGCCGAGCTGTGGGAAGTGGTGCGCTTCAGCAAATGGCACAAGGTGCGGCCTGGCAGCACCATCGTGAAGGAAGGCGATCTGGGCAACGCGTTTTTCATCCTGACCGAGGGCAGTGTCAAGGTGTCCAGGAGCGGCAAGGCGCTGGGCATGCTGCAGCAGGGCGATTGCTTCGGGGAGATCAAGCGCATGCCGAACAGTACTTACCGGCGTACCACCAGCGTCGAGTCCTCCACGGATTGCGTGCTGTTCGAGGTGGATCTGGAGGCGCTGACCAAGGCGTCGCTGGAATGCCGTTATCAGTTCAGCGAAGCGTTCCTGCATTTGCTGATGAAGCGCCTGGAAGTGGCGAATACCCGCATTTCGCAACTGGTTGGGCAGCAGGCGCATTTTTGACCCGCGCTCCATCGGTGTCCGCCCCCGACGCGGTCTACTGCGATGATTGCCTGCTGGTGGCGAGCAAACCCGCAGGGCTCCTGGCTGTGCCGGGGCGGGGGGAAGACAAGCAGGATTGTTTCTCCGCGCGCATTCAGGATAACTTCGCCGACGCGCTGGTTGTACATCGCCTGGACATGGCCACCTCCGGGCTGATGGTGTTCGGGCGCGGTGCGGAGATGCAGGCTGTGCTGTCCCGAATGTTTCGCGAGCGCAAGGTATCTAAGCGCTATGCGGCGCTGGTGGCAGGCAGGATGGCGCAGGATGAAGGCAAGATCGAGCTGCCCGTGATCTGCGATTGGCCCAACCGGCCGCGGCAGAGGGTGGATCACGACGTGGGCAAGCACTCGCTTACATATTATCGGGCGCTCACTTACGATGAGGCGTCGGATTCCACGCGGCTTGAATTGGAGCCCGTCACCGGACGCACGCACCAGTTGCGTGTGCACATGGCAGCCATTGGCCATCCGATCATTGGCGACGCCCTGTATGGGGGGAGACCCGCGTCGCGCCTGATGCTCCACGCGGCCTTCCTAAGTTTCCCGCATCCGCGGGCAGGGGGCACGCTGCGCCTTGTCTCGGAGCCGCCGTTCTGAGTCGCGGCAGTGCCGCGCGGATGCTTAATCTGCTTGACAGAAAGGGCATTTACGATTGTAATGCCGGGTTCTACGGATTAAACACCAGAGGCATAAATCATGAAACGCACTTATCAACCATCGGTAACGAAGCGCAAGCGTACGCACGGGTTCCTGGTCCGCATGAAGACCAAGGGCGGCAGGGCCGTGATCCGGGCACGCAGGGCTAAAGGACGCGCACGGATTGGCGTGGTCTAACGGCCAGCCAGACGTTATCCCGCGGCAGAGATTACCCAGGTTTCGTCGGATTGGGCGCCGCGAGGGGTTCGACCTGTCGCCCGGCGCCAGGCCAAGTGCCAATGTTACGAATGGCGAACGGGTTTCAAATAGCGAGCGGGTTTCAAGCAACGAGTGGTTTGTCGTCTATGCCCGGAGGAACCTCCTTGGTGTCTCCAGGCTGGGTGTCACCGTGAGCAAACGGGTGGCCCCCAGGGCGGTAGCCAGGAATTTTGCAAAGCGCCTGGTCAGGGATGGCTTCAGGCGTGCGTTTCCAGCCGGGTGCGCCGTGAATGTCATCGTTCGGGTGCGCAGGCAGTTGGACAGGGAGACTTCAAAGGCCGCCAGCGAGGGGTTGCTGCGGCTGTTGCGGGGCGTTCAGGCAACATGCGGCAAATCTTGATCAAACTGGTGATTTGGCCGATTCGCGGCTACCAGTATTTCATCAGCCCGCTCTTCCCTCCCACCTGCCGCTTCACGCCGACCTGCTCGCACTATGCATGCGAGGCGTTGGCCAGGCACGGCGTCCTCTCCGGTGGCTGGATGAGTATCAAACGGATTTTTCGCTGCAACCCATGGAATCCAGGCGGCTATGACCCCGTTCCATAGTAAAAATAGGTAGAGCCACGTGGACTTTCAACGCTTATTTCTGTCGCTGATTTTCGGTTTTTCCTTGTTCCTGCTGTGGGACAGCTGGGAGCGTTCGCAGCATTCCCCCTTGCCGCAGCAAGCGGGCGGTGCGGCGTCCGCCGTGGCGGCCGCGGGCGCTTCTGCCGTTGTGGCCGGCCCGCAGCAGGAAACGGCTGCCGGAGGCGGGCAATTGCCGGGAAGCCCGGAAGCCGCGAAGTCCGGAAAGAAGGTGCTGGTAAAAACCGATATTCTTTTGGCCGAAATCAGTACCGTCGGCGGCACCCTGCAAAAGCTGGAGCTGCTTCAGCACCGGGCCACCGACAGCGACAAGCCTTATGCGCTGCTGCAGAAGCGTGAGGCGCACACTTATCTGGCCCAATCCGGGTTGCTGGGCGATGGCTTGCCCACCCATAACGCCGAGTTCACCACTGCTGATGACAATGTTCAGCTGGCGGAAGGCAAGGACTCGGTCCAGGTGAGGCTGCAGGCAACGACGGCCGGCGGCGTCAAGGTGACCAAGGTCTACACTTTCCACCGCGGGAGCTACCTGATCGATGTCGGCTATGAGATCGAAAACGGCGGGAAGACGGCGGTCGCGCCCGAAGTCTATTACCTGCTGGTGCGCGACAGCACAAACCCGGTTGGCGACTCGAAGTTTGTACCTACTTATACCGGCCCGGGCGTATATACGAACGAGGCGAAATTCGAGAAGGTCAGTTTTTCCGACATAGACAAGAAGAAGGCCAAGTTTCCTGCCGACGCGACGAATGGCTGGGTAGGCATGCTTCAGCATTATTTTGTGGCGGCCTGGCTGCCCAAGGCAGGGCTGGAGCACGCGAACGTGATTGACACGCCGGACGGCAAACTGTATCGCGCCGGCATCCGCTACAAGATGGCGGCCATCGAACCGGGCAAGAACGAGAGCACGAGCGTGACACTCTACGCAGGGCCGGCGCAGTCCAAGCTGGACGCAATTGCGCCCGGACTGGGCCTGACGGTGGACTATGGCCTGCTGACACCGATCGCCAAGCCGCTGTTCATCGGGCTTTCCTATATCCACGGGTGGGTTGGGAACTGGGGGGTGGCGATCATCATTCTGACCATCCTGATCAAGCTCGTGTTTTTCCCCCTGTCTGCCGCCAGCTATCGTTCAATGGCGAAGATGCGCGTCGTCGCACCCAAGCTGGAGAAAATCAAGGCGCAGTATGCCGATGACCGCGAGCGCCTGCACAAGGCCATGATGGAGCTGTACAAGACCGAGAAGATCAACCCGCTGGGCGGGTGCCTGCCGATGCTGATCCAGATCCCGGTGTTCATCTCCCTGTACTGGGCGATTCTTTCCAGCGTGGAACTGCGTCATGCTCCGTTCGTCGGCTGGATCACCGACCTGTCCTCGCCAGATCCGTACTACGTGCTACCGCTGATCATGGGCGCGAGCATGTTGCTGCAGAGCAAACTCAACCCGACTCCGCCCGATCCGCTCCAAGCCAAGGTGATGCAGGCTATGCCCATCATTTTTAGTGTGGTGTTCTTCTTCTTCCCCGCCGGGCTGGTGCTGTACTCCGTGGTGAACAACGCGCTGTCCATTCTGCAGCAGTGGGTGATCACCCGTAACGCGGAGAAGGACAAGAAGCCCGCATAGACTCGTGGTCGCGTCCTCCAAAGTCATCGCCGCCATTGCGACGGCGCCGGGGCGGGGCGGTATCGGGATTGTGCGTGTGTCTGGGCAAAACCTCAGCGGTTTTGCCCTTTCAATTTTGGGGCGCGAGTTAAGGCCGCGGTCCGCCACCCACACGCGCTTTCTTGACGCCGAAGGCAACACGCTGGACGATGGCGTCGCCCTGTACTTTCCGGCACCGAATTCCTACACGGGGGAGGACGTACTGGAGCTTCAGGGTCACGGCGGGGTGGCGGTCACCCAGATGGTGTTGCAACGCTGCCTCGAGCTGGGGGCGGTGCTGGCGCGCCCGGGGGAGTTCACGGAGCGGGCCTTTCTCAACGACAAGCTGGATCTCGCCCAGGCCGAGAGCGTTGCGGATCTGATAGACGCCACCACCAGCCAGGCGGCGAAATCCGCGATGCGCTCACTCCAGGGGGAGTTTTCGGAGGTAGTCCGCCGCCTAGTCGGCAAGCTGGTCCGGCTGCGCATGCTGACCGAAGCCATGCTCGATTTTTCCGAGGAGGAGATTGACGAGCTTTCCGTTGCCCAGAGGAAGGACGGACTGAAGGACCTGCTTGGCGAATTGGATAAGACGGCAAGGGTTGCCAGCCAGGGCAGCCTGCTGCGGGAAGGCGCCCATATCGTGCTGGTTGGCCAGCCAAATGTGGGCAAGTCCAGTCTGCTCAACCGCCTGAGCGGTGAGGAGGTCGCGCTGGTGAGTGAGATACCCGGCACCACCCGCGACGTGATCCGCCAGGCTATCCAGATCAAGGGCGTGCCGCTGCACATCGTGGATACGGCCGGGCTGCGCGAGGCGCAGGACAAGGTGGAGCAAATGGGTATTGCGCGCACCCACGGTGCGGTGGAGAAAGCAGACGCCGTGCTGCTGGTGATGAATGCCGCGGCGGCCGCCAAAGGCGGGCTCGGGCCGGATGAGCAGAAGATCATCGATGCCCTCCCCGCCGGCGTTCCCTGTGTGCGCGTGTTCAACAAGATCGACCTCGTCGGTGAGCGGCAACGGGCAGAGGAGGCGGCGCACGGGTATAGCGTTTTTGTGTCGGCAAAAACCGGCGACGGCATGGACTTGTTGCGGGAGAAAATACTCTCTGTCATCGGCTGGCATCAGGAGGCCGGTGTGTTCATGGCGCGGGAGCGCCACGTGCAGGCCCTGCGCACGGCACGCGAGCACGTGCAAAGTGCGGCGGGGGTGATGGGGCAGATGGAGCTGTTTGCCGAAGAGCTGCGGCTGGCCCAGGTGGCATTGAACTCGATCACCGGGGAGTTCACTCCGGATGATCTCCTTGGGAAAATCTTCAGCAGTTTCTGTATCGGCAAGTAATACCGGATTGTTTCACGTGAAACAACCGGAGAAGTTACCGGTGCTCCCAACCGCATCATTCAAGGGCAGGTTGCCCGATTGGGTATCTAGTTTGAGTGCCTGAGGGCTGATAAGGTGCCAAAGGGTACCCTTGAGCTCGAAGCGATCGATTACCCCCGGCTCTATCTCAGTCAGCGTGGCCGCTTTGGCTTGTTGGGCCACCACGCGGCCTTGTTGGTTTTTTTAGGCGTTCCTTCTGGGGGCCGTGGCGTCGTATTGGTAGATTTCCCCGGTCTCGCTGTCGATTGCGATGGGGACAGCGCGGGTTGCGCGGAGTGCGGGATATTCGCCGGTTTGGCCGACGGCAACCATACCGCGCTCTGAAGCCCTGAACCTCCACGGGTCCCGGCTGTCCCGGGGGCCATCACGCGCTTCACGCAGGTCCCGGGAAAAGCCACTGGAAGCCGCAAGCAGCAGAATTTCGAGAAAGGTGAGCGATCTTTTTAACTTCATCATGTCTCCTTTCGTGTGATTTTGGAAGAGGCATCCGAAGTGGATTGTTAAAATGAGAATTGGCGGCGGGCAAAAAGTTTCTCGGGGCCGCGCGCCCAGCATTCATTTTGTGCCGACGCGCTGCACGGCAAAGTTGAGCGAACCCGGAATGTTTCACGTGAAACACCGCTGCGTCGACGGGCGAAATTGTTTCACGTGAAACATTGAACCCCGGCTTCGGTTGACGCTCCTAATGCGGTATCATTCGCCCTCACTTTTTTGCACGCCATGCACCGGCTTTCCGACAGATACACCTGAAGCACATGAACTACCCCACCGAATTTGACGTGATTGTGGTCGGCGGCGGCCACGCCGGGACGGAGGCGGCGCTCGCCAGCGCGCGCATGGGGCGCGCCACCTTGCTGCTTACCCATAACGTCGAGACATTGGGGGTGATGTCCTGCAACCCCTCCATCGGCGGCATCGGCAAGGGGCACCTGGTCAAGGAGGTGGATGCGCTCGGTGGCGCCATGGCCGCGGCCACGGACGAGGGGGGCATCCAGTTTCGCATCCTGAATTCCTCCAAGGGGCCGGCGGTGCGCGCCACGCGTGCCCAGGCCGACCGTGCGCTGTACAGACAGGCGATCCGCGCCCGGCTCGAGAACCAGCCGAACCTGTGGATCTTCCAGCAGGCGGTGGACGACCTGCTGGTCGAGGGCGACCGGGTAAAGGGAGCCGTCACCCAGCTCGGCCTGAAGTTCTACGGCCGGACCGTGGTTCTGACCGCCGGGACATTTCTTTCCGGACTGGTGCACGTGGGGCAATCCAACTATCAGGCGGGGCGCATGGGCGATCCTCCTGCGGTGAGCCTGGCGCACCGCCTGCGCGAACTGAAGCTGCCCGCGGGCCGCTTGAAGACCGGAACGCCTCCGCGAATAGACGGCCGCAGCATAGACTATTCCGTGATGAAGGTGCAGCCGGGCGATGATCCGGTGCCGGTATTTTCCTTTCTGGGCACGGCCGCACAGCACCCGCAACAGCTGCCGTGCTGGATTACCGAGACCAATGCGCAGACCCACGACATCATCCGCGGGGGGCTGGACCGTTCGCCCCTGTTCACCGGGGTGATAGAAGGCATTGGCCCGCGCTACTGCCCCTCCATCGAGGACAAGATCACGCGCTTTGCCGGCAAGGATTCGCACCAGATCTTCCTGGAGCCGGAGGGCCTGCACACGCACGAAATTTACCCGAACGGGATCTCGACTAGCCTGCCGTTCGATGTGCAGCTTCGGCTGGTGCGCTCGATCAAGGGGCTGGAACATGCGCATATCACCCGGCCCGGCTATGCCATCGAATACGATTACTATGATCCGCGCGCGTTGAAACGCACGCTGGAATCGAAGCATATCCAGGGGCTATTTTTCGCCGGCCAAATCAACGGCACCACGGGCTACGAAGAGGCAGCGGCACAGGGCCTGCTGGCCGGAATCAACGCTGCGCGGCTGGCACGCGAGGAAGCGGGCTGGTGCCCGCGCCGGGACGAGGCCTATCTGGGCGTGCTGGTGGACGACTTGATTACCCGCGGGGTGTCGGAGCCCTATCGCATGTTTACCAGCCGGGCGGAATACCGCCTGCAGCTGCGCGAGGACAACGCCGACCTGCGCCTTACCGAGACGGGCCGCCTCCTGGGCGCGGTGGACGACACGCGCTGGCGGGCCTTTGAGCAGAAGCGCGAAGCGATCGCGCTCGAAATGGAGCGCCTGAAATCGGTATGGATCAACCCGAAAGTGCTCGCGCAGAACGCCCATGCCGAGCGCGCGGCGGAAATCGTGGGCCAGAGCATAGAGCGCGAATACCCGCTCTACGAACTCCTGCGCCGCCCCGAGGTGAGCTATGCCAGCCTGATGACCCTGCCGGGGGCGGGATGCCCGGTGGCGGATGAGCGGGTCGCTGAGCAGGTGGAAATCCAGGCAAAGTACCAGGGCTACATCAAACGCCAGCAGGAGGAAATCGAGCGACAGAACCAGCATGAAGCGACTGCCCTCCCGGCATCGCTGGACTACAGCGGTGTGCATGGCCTGTCCATCGAGGTGCAGCAGAAACTCAACCAGCACAAGCCGGAAACCATAGGTCAGGCCTCTCGCATCTCGGGGGTGACTCCGGCGGCGATTTCCCTGCTGCTGGTGCACCTGAAGCGCGGGTTTCAGGCGCAGAGGGCGGGGGCGAACGCAAAGCAGGAGCAGCAAAGCGCGTGAACCTGCCAAAGCAATTGGACGCCGGCATCGACCAGCTGGGGCTCGACATTCCAGCAGGGGCCCAGCAGGACATGCTTCACTACCTGGCCCTGCTGCAGAAGTGGAACCGCGTCTACAACCTGACGGCTATCCGCCAGCCGGAGCAAATGCTCACCCATCACCTGCTCGACAGTCTAGCCGTTCTGCCCCATTTGCGCCCCGGCCGCTGGCTGGACGTTGGTTGTGGCGCGGGGCTGCCGGGTATGGTCTTGGCCCTCGCAAGGCCGGAATGGACATTCACGCTGCTGGACAGTAACAGCAAGAAAACGAGCTTCGTGCAGCAGGCGATCATCGACCTTAAACTCGCCAATGCACGCGTGCATTGTGCGCGCGCCGAAGAATGGACGCCGGAGGAAAAATTCGATGGTATTATCTCAAGAGCCTTTGCCGAACTGGCGGATTTCGTCGTGGCGACCCGCCATTTGCTGGCGAACGGCGGACGCTGGGTCGCCATGAAAGGACATTTGGAGCATGAGTTGCACTCGCTGCCTGCGGATGTTGAGATCGAGCAAACCGTTTCGCTTCAGGTGCCCGGCCTGAAGGCGGCACGTCACCTGGCCGTGCTGAAGATGATTCCCGAATGAATAAAGACAGTGGCGCATGACTAAAATACTGGCGGTTACGAATCAAAAGGGTGGTGTCGGCAAAACCACCACCTCCATCAACCTGGCAGCCAGTCTGGCGGTCATGAACCAGCGGGTTTTGCTGGTGGATCTCGATCCCCAGGCCAACGCGACCATGGGCAGCGGTATAGACAAGCGCAACCTGGGGGCAACCGTGTATCAGGTACTGCTGGGCACTACCACCCTGGGCCAGGCACGCATCAAGTCCGAAACCGGAAAATATGACGTCCTGCCTGCAAACCGCGATCTGGCGGGCGCCGAAATCGAACTGGTGGAACTCGAAAATCGCGAAGCCAGGCTGAAGAACGCGCTCCAGACCGTGATCGCCGATTATGACTTCGTGCTGATCGATTGCCCGCCTGCCCTCAACCTGCTGACCCTCAATGGCCTGTGCGCGGCGCAGACAGTGATGATTCCCATGCAATGCGAGTATTATGCACTGGAGGGCCTGAGCGACCTCGTCAACACCATCCGCAAGGTGCGCCTCAACCTCAACCCGGTGCTGGAGATCGAAGGCCTGTTGCGCACGATGTTTGACCCGCGCAATACGCTGGCGCAGCAGGTTTCGGACCAGTTGCAGCAGCATTTCGGCGACAAGGTGTACCGCACCATCATTCCGCGCAACGTGCGTATTGCCGAGGCACCCAGCTTCGGCGTGCCCGTGTTTTATCACGATAGATTGTCCAAAGGCACCCAAGCCTATCTGGCGCTCGCCGAGGAGATGCTGCACCTCACCGAGCCCGCAGCCGCAACACCATAAGACGCAGGGGATTTATAATGTCAAAACCAAACAAGGGGTTAGGCCGAGGCCTGGACGCACTGTTGTCCGGCAGCGCCGAGGAATCGGAAGATGTGCTGCGCGACTTGAACGTCACTCAGCTCCGTCCGGGCAAATATCAGCCGCGCAGCCACATGGACGAAGCGGCGCTGGAGGAACTGGCGGCTTCCATCAAGTCTCAGGGCGTGATGCAGCCCATCCTGGTGCGCGAGCTTTCGCCGGGCAGCTTCGAAATCATCGCCGGCGAACGCAGATGGCGTGCCGCCCGGCGGGCCGGACTGACCCAGGTGCCGGTGCTGGTGCGCAAGGTGGCGGATAACGTCGCGCTGGCGATGGCGCTCATCGAAAACATCCAGCGCGAGAACCTCAACCCGCTGGAAGAGGCAACCGGCATCCAGCGGCTGATCGAAGAGTTCAACATGACGCACCAGACCGCCGCCGATGCCGTGGGGCGTTCGCGCAGTGCGGCCACCAACCTGCTTAGATTGCTCAAACTGCCGCAGCCGGTGCAGGATTTGCTACTGGAGGGCAAGCTGGACATGGGCCATGCGCGCGCGATCCTGGCCCTGGAAAGCGCCGCGCAGCAGATTGCCGCGGCGAACAAGATCGTGGCGGAAGGCCTCTCGGTTCGCGAAGCGGAACAACTGGTGCAGAAACTTGCGCATCCGCAGGCCAAGCTCGGCAAGCAGAAGGTGGCTGACCGCGACATCCTCAGCCTGCAGGAGCGCATCGCGGAACGGCTCGGCACCAAGGTCGGCATCATGCATGGCAGCAAGGGTGCGGGCAAATTGGTGATCGAATACCGGACGCTGGATCATCTGGACGATGTATTGTCTAAACTGGGGGTAGCCAAGGCGTAGCCGACTCAAGATGCACTTGGCCGCTACATTCGGGCCAGGCTACGACTAACCTCAGCAGCGGTGCTTCCCAACCAACACGGAATTGACGCCATGAAATTCAAACCGTTTCTCATTCTTGCGGGCCTGTGCGTCGCGGCACAGGCCGCCGAGCAGCCTAACGCCCAGCCCAATAATGCCCCGCGTCCCGAATCCGAACAGCCGTCGAATAACGCGAGCGAGGAGATGGTGCCGGGCGAGCCGCAGGTGACCATCACCAAGCAGCGCGACCAGACCATAGAGGAGTTCCGCGTCGGCGGCAGGCTCTACATGATCAAGATTACGCCCAAGCACGGACATCCCTATTATCTGATAGATGATCGTGGTGATGGCCGGTTTGCGCGCCAGGAAGGGCTGGACTCCGGGGTGCGCGTGCCGCAGTGGGTCATCAAGAAGTTCTAGGTCACCCGGCAAATGTCAGTTTTTACCCCCGTTACGGAAGCGGAGCTCTCCGCTTGGCTTGCGGATTATTCGCTCGGGCAGCTGCTGGAACTCCAGGGCATCGCGTCCGGCATCGAAAACACCAACTATTTCGTCACCACCAGCAACGGCCGGTTCGTGCTGACGCTGTTTGAAAAGCTCACTGCGGTCGAGCTGCCGTTCTACCTCAACCTGATGGCACACCTTGCGCGACATGGCATACCCTGCCCCGCGCCGGTGGCGAACCGGCACGACCAATTCCTGGGGCAACTCAACGGCAAGCCGGCGTGCATCGTAAGCCGCCTCGCCGGAAAATCGCTGGTGCACCCGGAAGCCGCGCACTGCGCTGCAGTCGGCGCCATGCTGGGCCAGATGCACGTCGCCGGGCAAGGCTTTGGCGAAACCATGCCAAACCCTCGGGGCGCGGGCTGGCGCCGCGAAGCGGCCGCGCAGGTGGCGCGCTTCCTGACCGTGGAGGACCGGGCGCTGCTGGAGGCCGAAATCGCGTTGCATGAGAAGAACGGCTTGAACGGCCTGCCACGGGGTGTGGTGCACGCCGACCTGTTCCGCGACAACGTGCTGTTCGACGGTACGCGCATCGGCGGCCTGATCGATTTCTATTTCGCCTGCACCGACGACCTGCTGTACGACGTCGCCATCACCGTGAACGACTGGTGCGTGGCGGCGGACGGCGCTCTGGATGCGACCCGCGCGCGAGCTCTGCTTGAGGCATACGACAAGGTGCGCCCGTTTACGCCGCAGGAAAAAAAGGCGTGGCCGCTCGCCCTCCGGGTGGCCGCCCTGCGCTTCTGGGTCTCGAGACTATACGATTTGCATCTGCCTCGCGACGGCGAAATGGTGCACGCCCATGACCCCACGCAGTTCAAGCGCATCCTGCAACAGCACATCGCTGGCAGTCGCGCTATCATGTTGCCCTGAGGAGACAATGATGGAAGCGCGCAAATTGGACCCCGGGCACGGGAGGCAGTGGATAAGCGAGGGCTGGGTAATCTTCAAGAAGAGCCCGATGCTGTGGGTGGCGCTATCCGCCCTGTTTGCGATTGGCCCGGTGCTGCTTTCCGCTGTGCCCGTTGTCGGCGAGCCGCTTGCGGCATTGTTGGTCCCGGTATTGGTCGGGGGCCTGATGTTGGGCTGCCGGGCTATCGAACGCGGCGAGCCGCTGACCATCGGGCATCTGTTTGCCGCGTTTCATCAACGCACGCAGCAGCTCGTGGCGCTTGGCGGCATCGCCCTGGTGTGGGCCTTGCTGACCGAGGTGGTCATGCGGCTGCTCGGTGGTACCGCGCTGGTGGAGGTTCTGGAGACGGCCCAACCGGAGGACGACCCGGCTGCCGTGCTCAACGCCCTCGCAGGTGCGAGTGGCGCCTGGCTGGCGGGGGGCGCCATGATGGCGGTGTATCTAATGGCAATGATGTTTGCGCCAATGCTGGTCCTGTTTGACAGCATGGGTCCCGTCGCGGCGCTGAAGACCAGTGTCAAGGCCTGCTTGGACAACGTCGGGCCGCTTTTTGTCTATGCACTGATCATCACCCTGCTTCTGGTGCTCACCGTCATTACCATGGGGCTCGGGGCGGTGATACTCGTGCCGTTGAGCCAGACCTCTGCTTATGCCGCGTATCGCGACATTTTTACGGCGCGTGGCGGGTCTTCGACGTAATCCATCCCCGCGATGTTCGGCCGCCGGGCCGGGCAGGGTGCCAGGAAACGCTGAATGAGTCGTCACGCCGGCGGAGGCCGGTGTCCAGTTCATTGAAACCACCCGGCCTGTTTCCGCCCGCAAGGGGGACGCTGTGGTTGCAGGGGACTAAAACAACAACGCACGCGGCGCCGGAATGACGACTCGGGACTTATTCGGCGTTTCCCTAGATCGCATTGAGCTTGGCATACTCCAGCGCAAGCCACTTGGTTCCGGCGTGTTTGAAGTTGACTTGCACCTGGCCGTCGCCGCCGCCGCCCTTCAGGTCCACCACCACGCCTTCGCCAAACTTCTGGTGGAATACGCGCTGGCCGATCCGCCACTCCCCCATCGCCCCCGCCGGGCGCTCCGCCCGCTCGCGCGCCGGTGTTGCCTGAGCGCCCGGGCCATTTCCGTAGCCAGGCGCTCGCGGCTCGAACCGGGGCGTCAGCCAGTGCAGCAGCTCCTGCGGCAGTTCGCGCAAAAAGTTTGAGGCCATGCCATAGTTGACCTGCCCGTGCAGCATGCGGCTCTGCGCGAAGGTAAGATATAGCCGCCTCCTGGCGCGGGTGAGCGCCACGTACATCAAGCGGCGCTCCTCATCCAGCCCGCCTTCGGTATCCAGGCTGTTCTGGTGAGGGAACAGGCCCTGCTCCAGGCCGGTGATGAACACCGTATGGAATTCCAGCCCCTTGGCCGCATGCACGGTCATCAGGTGCAGGGCTTCCTCGCTCTCCCCGGCCTGGTGCTCGCCCGCCTCCAGCGCGGCGTGCGTGAGAAAGGCCGTCAGGCTGTCGTCCTCATTCTCGTGCACGAACATGGTTGCCGCAGTGATCAGCTCGTTGAGGTTCTCCAGCCGTTCCAGCGCCTCACGCTGCTTGGCGCCGGTCTCGTTCCGGTAGTGCGCGGACAGCCCGCTGTGTTGCAACACATGGTCCACTATCTCGGGCAGCGGCAGCCCGCGCGCCGCGTTGCGCATCGACTCGATCAGGCCGACGAATGCCGTCACCTTGCCGCCCGCGCGCGCGGCCGCATCCCACAACGTCGTATGGTGCGTCCTTGCCGAGTCCTGCAGTTGCTCTATGGTGCGTGCGCCGATGCCGCGCGCGGGGAAGTTGATGATGCGCAGCAGTGCGTTGTCGTCGTCGGTGTTCTCCATCAAACGCAGGTAGGCCAGGGCATGTTTGATCTCCTGGCGCTCGAAGAAGCGCAGGCCGCCATACACGCGATAAGCCAGCCCGGCCGAGACCAGGGCATGCTCCAGCACGCGCGACTGCGCATTGGAGCGGTACAGCAACGCGATCTCCGAGAGCTTCACTCCTTCCAGCTGCAGTTGCTGCACCTCCTCCACCACGAAGCGCGCCTCCTCGCTGTCGGTGGGTGCCTCGTACACGCGGAGCAGCTCGCCCTTGTGCTCCGCCGTCCACAGGTTCTTGCCCAGCCGCTCGCGGTTCCTGGCGATCAGGGCGTTGGCGGCATCGAGGATATTGCCCAGGGACCGGTAGTTCTGCTCCAGCTTGATGACGCTGTCGATGTGAAAATCTCGCAGCAGCTCCTGCATGTTGCCGACATTCGCCCCCCGAAAGGCATAAATGGACTGGTCGTCATCCCCCACGGCGAAGATTGCATTGTCCTTGCCGGCGAGCAGCTTCAGCCAGCGATACTGGAGCGGGTTGGTGTCCTGGAACTCATCCACCAGGATGTGCCGGAAGCGCGCCTGGTAGTGCTCGCGCAGACCCTGGTTGCGCCCCAGCAGTTCGTAGCAGCGCAGCAGCAATTCCGCGAAGTCCACTACCCCTTCGCGTTGGCACTGCGCGTCGTACTCGGCGAACACTTCCACCTTGCGCCGGGTGTAAGGGTCAAACGCCTCCACGTCCGAAGCGCGCAGTCCCTGCTCCTTGTTGCCGCTGATAAACCACTGCAATTCGCGAGGAGGGTACTTTTCGTCATCGACGTTGAGCAGCTTCATCACGCGCTTGATGGCGGAGAGCTGGTCGGCGGAATCGAGGATCTGGAAGGTCTGAGGCAGGTTGGCCTCCCGGTGGTGCGCGCGCAGCATGCGGTTGCACAGACCATGGAAGGTGCCTATCCACATGCCCCGGGTGTTGATGGGCAGCATCGCGGAGAGCCGCGTCAGCATCTCCTTGGCTGCCTTGTTGGTAAACGTCACGGCCAGAATGCCTTGCGGGCTGGCCTGCCCGGTGCTGACGAGATAGGCGATGCGCGTGGTCAGCACGCGCGTCTTGCCGCTGCCGGCTCCGGCCAGGATCAGTGCGGATTGTGCGGGGAGCTCGACGGCGGCACGTTGTTCGGGATTGAGGCCGGAAAGCAAGGAGGAATTCATGATGCAATTATCCCATAGCCGCCCCACCTCCTCATGCGAATAGCGCCCAAGGCGCCTCGTGCAGTGCAAAGGACGCGGCAGCAAAAGAAAAACGGGGAGCCGGTTCGGCCGGGTCCCCGTTTACTCAGCGTGTGCCAACAACTACTTCTTCTTGTTCTCGATCATCTCGTGGATGATGGGGCCGAGCACCACTTCCAGCGTGAAGTTGAGCTTGCCGCCAGGCACGACCAGTGTGTTCGCGCGGGACATGAACGAACCCTGGATCATGGTCAGGTAGTGGGCAAAATCCACGCCCTTGGGGTCGCGGAAGCGCACCACCACGAAGCTCTCGTCGGGCGTCGGGATGTCGCGCGCAATGAACGGGTTGGACGTGTCCACCGTCGGCACGCGCTGGAAGTTGATGTGCGTGCGCGAGAACTGCGGAGTGATGTGGTTGATGTAGTCCGGCATGCGGCGCAGGATGGTGTCCACCGTCGCCTCGGCGGAATAGCCGCGCTCGGCCGCATCGCGGTGGATCTTCTGGATCCACTCCAGGTTGACGATGGGCACCACCCCAATGCCCAGGTCCACATAACGGGTGGCGTCCACCGTGCCGTTTTTCACCAGGCCGTGCAGGCCCTCGTAGAACAGCAGGTCGGAACCGGCAGGCACGTCTTCCCATGGCGTAAACTGGCCGGGGCCGAGGCTGGTGCCGAAGTGGGCGTTGTGTTCCTTCGCTTCGGAATCGCTGTGGATGTAGTAGCGGCGCTTGCAGTTGCCCGTTTCGCCGTACACCTTGAAAGTCTCCTCGATCTTGTCGAAGTGGTTGGCTTCAGGCCCGAAATGGCTGAACGAGTGGTTGCCGGCCTTGGCGGCCTCCGCCATCGCGGCGCGGAATGCCATACGGTCGAGGCTATGCAGGCTGTCGCCCTCGATCACGGCCGCGTTGATGTGCTCGCGGCGGAATATGTTCTCAAACGCGCGTTTGACGGTGGTGGTGCCGGCGCCGGACGACCCGGTGACGGCAATCACGGGATGCTTGCGTGACATTGCTGAATCTCCTGAACGGAATAAAAATTATTAAGCCGCGATTTTAGCAGAATGCGTTCCGGAATGCTTTCTGCTCTCGCAAGGGTATAATGTGCGCCTTTTTCAGCTATTTTGATCCAAAACCGATGTTGATATTCGAATGTTCCCAGCCTGGCCGCCGCAATGCGGCGCAAGCTCCCGATTCCGCAGCCGAGGCCGGCGGCATTCCCGCATCGATGTTGCGCACCGACAAGCCGCTCCTGCCGGAGGTCTCGGAAATGGACGCCGTGCGCCATTACACCCGTCTGTCGCAGAAGAACTTCTCCATAGACACCAATTTCTACCCGCTAGGTTCCTGCACCATGAAGTACAACCCGCGGGCCAGCGACACGCTGGCGATGTTGCCGAATTTTCTCGCCCGCCACCCCGCCGCACCGGCATCCACCGGGCAGGGCTTTCTGGCTTGCCTGTACGAGCTGCAGGAAATCCTGAAGGACGTGACCGGCATGGCCGGGGTATCGCTCACACCGATGGCGGGCGCGCAGGGCGAATTCGCCGGCATCGCGATGATCCGCGCCTACCACGATGCCCGAAAGGATACGGCCCGCACCGAGATCATCGTGCCGGATGCAGCCCACGGCACCAATCCCGCCACCGCGATGATGTGCGGCTACACCGTCAAGGAAATCCCCACCGACGCGAACGGCGACGTCGATCTGGCGGCGCTGCGCGCGGCAGTGGGCCCGCAGACTGCCGGGCTGATGCTGACCAATCCGTCCACACTCGGCGTATTCGAGAAGCGCATCCAGGACATCCAGAAGATCGTGCACGACGCGGGCGGCCTGCTGTACTACGATGGCGCCAACCTGAATGCCATCCTCGGCAAGGTGAAGCCGGGAGACATGGGCTTCGACGTGATCCACATGAATCTGCACAAGACTTTCTCCACGCCGCACGGCGGCGGCGGCCCCGGTGCCGGCGCCGTAGGCGTGGCCAAGCGCCTGCTGCCTTTCATGCCGATCCCGCTGGTGGCCAGGGAAAGCGAGCGCTACCGCTGGCTGACCGAGAAAGACCTGCCACAATCCATCGGGCGCCTCTCGGCCTGGATGGGCAACGCGGGCGTGTTGCTGCGCGCCTACGTCTACGCGCGCATGCTGGGTGCCGAGGGAATGCACCGCGTCGCCGATTTTGCCACACTCAATGCCAACTATCTGATGGCCGAGCTGCAGAAGGCCGGTTATACCGTCGCCTTTCCCAGGCGCCGCGCCAGCCACGAATTCATCGTCTCGGCGAAGGAACTGAAGGATGCCACCGGCGTTTCCGCCATGGACATCGCCAAGCGCCTGCTGGACAAGGGCTTCCATGCGCCCACCACCTACTTCCCGATGCTGGTGGCGGAGTGCCTGTTGATCGAGCCGACCGAGACCGAGTCCAAGGAAACCCTGGACGCGTTTGTTGCCGCGATGAAGGAGATCCGCGAAGAGGCCTTCCGCGATGCGGCCATGGTGAAGGGTGCGCCCTACACGCAGCCAGTCCGCAGGCTTGATGACGTGAAGGCGGCGCGTGAACTGGATCTTGCGTGGAAACGGGCCGCATGATGAGGGCCATCATGCCTTCGCGCATGCGACCCACGCACGGCAAGTGACGCAACCCCAGGCCATGGACAATCCGCACAAAAGCAAGGCGAGCCTGCAACGCATCTGGAATACCATGGGGTATTCCTGGGACGGCCTATGTGCCGCCTTCAAGCACGAAACCGCCTTCAAGCAGGAAGTGCTGCTGGCAGCCGTGCTGATCCCCCTGGCGCTATGGCTCCCTGTCAGCCACCTCGGCAAGGCGCTGATGATAGGCAGCGTGCTGCTGGTGATGATCGTCGAGTTGGTCAATTCCGCGGTCGAAGCCATCGTGGACCGCGTCTCGCTGGAGCGCCACGAACTTTCCAAGCGCGCCAAGGACGTGGGCAGCGCCGCCGTCCTGGTGAGCCTGGTCAACCTCGCGGTGATTTGGGCGCTCGTATTGTCCTGAACGGTGCCATCCTGCTTCGCGCACTGGTTAAGCTTTCCCTCCAATTTCCAACTCTAGGCGACTCGAAATGAACACGCTTATCTGCGGCTCCATGGCATACGACACCATCATGGTGTTCCAGGACCAATTCAAAAAACACATCCTGCCGGAGCAGATCCACATCCTCAACGTCTCGTTCCTGGTGCCGCAGATGCGGCGCGAATACGGCGGCTGTGCCGGCAACATCGCTTACAACCTCAGCCTGCTGGGCGGCCGGCCGCTGATCATGGCGACCGTGGGCGACGATTTTGACCCCTATGCTGCGCGGCTGGACCGCCTGGGAATTTCCCGTGCGCACATCCGCCCCGTGCCCGGTAGCTTCACCGGCCAGGCATTCATCACCACGGACCTGGACGATAACCAGATTACCGCCTTCCATCCCGGTGCGATGGGCTTTTCCGAACACAATCACGTTCGCAATGCCAAGGACGTAACGCTCGGCATCGTCTCCCCGGACGGCCGTGCCGGCATGCTGCAACACGCCCAGGAATTCCACGAGGCGGGTATTCCCTTCGTCTTCGATCCGGGTCAGGGCATGCCCATGTTCAGCGGGGAGGAGTTGCTCAATTTCGTCAAACAGGCGACCTATGTCACGGTGAACGACTACGAGGCCAAGCTGCTGCAGGAGAAGACCGGCTCGACCCTCGCCGGGATTGCGTCCCAGGTAAAAGCGCTGATCCTGACCCTGGGGGCCGAAGGCTCGGTGATTTACGCCGGCGGCAAGGAAATCCGCATCCCCGGCGTGCCTGCCGCCGAAGTGCTCGACCCCACCGGCTGCGGCGATGCCTATCGCGCGGGGCTCCTGCATGGCATCCAGCAGGGCTGGGATTGGGAAACTACCGGACGCCTCGCGTCCCTGCTCGGCGCGATCAAGATTGCGCATCGCGGCGGCCAGAACCACGTGCCGACCCGCGAGGCGCTGTGTACCCAGTTCAACCGGCACTTCGGCTATTCCATCGCCCTTTAACCAGTGGAACCCTGGGGCGACATCGCCGCGGCAATCGGCAGCGCCACCGCCGCATGCTTTGAGTTCGCCCGCGCGGTGCCGTTGCGCGGCGGCGACATCAACCGCACGTTTCGCCTGGAAGGCAGCGACGGGTCCAGCCATTTCGTCAAACTGAACGCTGCAGATGCCGTGGGCATGTTTGCCGCCGAACAGGCAGGGCTGCAAGAAATGGCCCGAACCCGGACGGTCCGCGTGCCGCGACCGCTCGTTCACGGCGTGTCCGGGGCGCGGGCGTTTCTGGTATTGGAGTATCTTGAACTGAGGAACAGCGGAAACGCGCATCTGCTGGGCGAACAGCTGGCCGCACAGCACCGCACAACGGCCCCGGAGTTCGGATTCGCCCTAGACAACACCTTAGGCTCCACGCCCCAACCCAACGCCTGGAACAAGGACTGGATCGCCTTTTGGCGCGACTGGCGCCTGGGCTACCAGCTGCGGCTCGCCGCAAAGAACGGCTACCGCGGCAGGCTGCAAGAGCTGGGTGCGCGCCTGCAGGAAGCGTTGCCCAAGTTCTTTCAGGGTTACACCCCTGAGCCGTCGCTCCTGCACGGCGATCTGTGGGGGGGCAACCATGCCTATCTTCCCGACGGCACCCCTGTCATATTCGATCCGGCGCCCTATTACGGCGACCGGGAAGCCGATCTTGCCATGACCGAGTTGTTCGGCGGCTTCGGTCGGGAGTTCTATTCGGGCTACCGCGCAATTTATCCTCTGGAAGCTGGCTACGCCAGTCGCAAGACACTCTACAACCTTTACCACATCCTTAACCACGCGAACCTCTTTGGCGGAGGATATGCGCACCAGGCGGAAGGGATGATGGCTTTGCTCCTGGCCGAGGCCGGCTAGTACCCAAGGCGGCCAGCCTGGGCGGCTATCCCATGCGCCGCAGCTCTGTTTTCCCAATGACTGACAGGACGATGTACAGCATTTCCCCACTGTCCTACTGCTGTAAGCCTTGATAGAGTCCGCTCTGCTTCGCCAAGACAACGCGACGCTGACACCGTCCTTACCCTTACAGGAGATTGAGCATGGACCCGACCTTGACCGCAATCATTCTGTGTTGCATTCCTGTGGCTGCATCCGTCATCGTGGTGTTGGATGACCGCGTCAGCCAAAAGGCAATGAAGAAGTAGCGCTGCCGGCCAGAACGCCCCCTTCGCCGGGGGTGTTTAGGCCGCACCTGCGACAGGTTCCGCCGGCCGGGTGCAGCGCCGTTTCTCCGGAAACACGATTCCGAAAATACTGCCGCGCCCTTCCTCGCTATCGATCTCGAGCTGCGCCTGATGGCGGCTCGCGACATGCTTGACGATGGCCAGTCCCAGGCCCGTGCCGCCGGTTTCCCGAGACCGGCTGCGGTCAACGCGGTAGAAGCGCTCCGTGAGGCGGGGGATATGCTGCGGGGCAATGCCGATGCCACTGTCCTGAACACTGAACACTGGCTGGCCATCCTGCTCACGCCAGCGCAACACGATTTCGCCCCCGGGCGGCGTGTAACGGATGGCATTGGAGACGAGGTTGCCGAAAGCGCTGTGCAACTCTCCCGCATTGCCCACTAGGCCGAAATCGCTTGCGAGCTCCACGCGCAGCGTGTGCTTGTTTCCGCTCAATGCTGCGCCCTCCTGTTGCAGCGTATGCATCAACTGCGGCACGTCCACCGGCTCCTCCTGCAGCACATTGAGCTCGTTCTCAAGCGTGGACAGGGTAAGCAGGTCATCAACCAGATGATTCATGCGGTAAGTCTGTTCGCTCATCAGCTGCAACGCGCGGCGCGCCATGTCGTTTTCGAGCGTCGGCATGTCGCACAGCGTCTCGACAAATCCGTTAACCACCGTCAAGGGCGTGCGCAACTCATGCGACACGTTGGCGACGAAGTCGCGCCGCATGGTTTCCACACGCTCGAAATGCGTGATGTCGCGGCTGATCAGCAGCCGCTTGTTGGCGCCGTAAGCGATCAGCTTGACGGACAGGATCAGATGGCTGTCTTGGCGCGTCCCGCGCAAAATCAGGGGGCTGGTGAATTGCTTCGCGGCCAGATACTCGACGAATTCGGGCTGCCGCGCCAGATAGGTGATCTGCTGCCCGGTGTCGCGCCGGCTGTCCAGCCCGAAATGGAGTTCCGCAAGCGGGTTGCACCATTCGATATGGTCCGCCTCGTCGAGTATCACCACGCCCTCAGGCAACGCGGACGTCGCCTGCTCCATGTCATGCAGGGCGGCGATGCGCCGCTCGCGGTCGCGAAGCTGGTTCTTCACCATCCTGTTCAGTCGCGCATAGACATCGCCCCACACACCGGAACCGTCGGGCGTTGCGCTGCTCTCGGGGTCAGCCAGCCAGTGGTCGAGTGCCGCCAGCCCCCGCAAATGCAGCAGCAGCCGCGCCAGCAGCGCCACCGCCAGAAACACGGCGGCGGCAAGCGGCCCGGCCGCTCCCCATACCAGCAGGGAAAACAGCAGCACCAGGAATATCGAGATCAACGCGCGAGGCCAGAATCCGGGCACGATGGCCGCCCTTTAACATGTATGCGATGCCGCATTATACGGCCGCCTGCCGGCAGCGGCACGCCCAAACCCATTTGGCCCCTATGCGACGGAAAACCGATAGCCGCTGCCCCGGACCGTCTGGACCGCGGTGTCCAGGCCGGATGCCTCGAGTGCCTGGCGCAGGCGGCGGATATGCACATCCACGGTGCGCTCCTCGACGAAGACATGGTCGCCCCAGACGTGGTCCAATAGCTGGGAGCGGCTGTAAACACGTTCGGCATGCGTCATGAAGAAGTGCAACAGGCGAAACTCCGTGGGTCCCAGGTCGATGACCGCGCCATTTGCGGTCACGCGGTGTGTCGTCGGGGAGAGCGCAAGGCCGCCGGCCGAAACGGTTTCCTCGCTCATCTCGGGGGCCCGCCGCCGCAGCACGGCGCGAATCCGCGCCATCAGTTCGCGGGGTGAAAACGGCTTCGTGATGTAGTCATCCGCCCCGGACTCCAGCCCCATGATCTTGTCGCGCTCATCGGTGCGCGCCGTCAACATGATGATAGGGATGTTCTTCGTGCGCGGATCGGCACGCCAGCGCTTGGCCAGCTCAATGCCCCCGATGCCGGGCAGCATCCAGTCGAGAAGGATCAGATCCGGCAACTCCTGGTTGACGTGCGCAAGAGCGGCCGCCGCATCCTCCGCTTGGATCGCGCGATAGCCGCATTGCTTTACGTTGAAGGCGAGCAACTCCTGTATTGCCGGCTCGTCTTCCACCAACAGAATTTTTGCAGTCATCCCGTCACCTGATATGCGCATCAACCACTTGAGATGATATGAAACAATTGTGACAGTAATGTGACAAACTCTAACGTTCGGAGTGCCGGTGCTCCGCCACATGTCCGGTATGCGCGGCAGCCTGATGGTGCAGCGCGGCGTGCTCCGGCTTTTCGGGCGTGGCCCCGGCGATCTTTTGTGGCGCCAGCGAGCCGGCGACCATGCCAATGATACTCATCAACAGGCCAACCAGCTGCGGAGGCCAGACGTCGCCTTGGTACAGTACCTCCATCAGGATCCACGAACCCAGACCCAGCGCGATGGAGAGCACCGCGCCCTGATTGGTCGCGCGCTTCCAGTACAGGCCAAAGAGCAGCGGAGTAAAGGCCGCGACCAGGGTGACGCGATAGGCCTTTTCCACCATGCTGAAAATGGTGTCATTGGTGTTGAGGGCGTATGCCAGCACCACCCCCCCGAAACACAGCACCGTGATGCGCATGGCGCGGAGGAACTGGTGGTCTGACATCTTCTTGAACACGAAGTGCTTCAGGATGTTCTCGGTAAATGCAACCGACGGCGCAAGCAGCGTTGCCGATGAACAGCTCATGATGGCGGAGAGCAGCGCCCCGAAAAAGATCACCTGGGCGAACACCGGTGTGTAATTGAGGATTAGCGTGGGGAGAACCAGCTGCGAGTCCCTTTCCAGCAAGTCGCCAAACACCTTGGGGTCAATCAGGGTGGCAGAGTAGGCAAGGAACATCGGCACGAAGGCAAACAGAAAATACAGAGAGCCGCCCAGCACAGAGCCCCGCACCGCGATCTTCTCGGTTTTCGCCGACGTGATGCGCTGGAACACGTCCTGCTGGGGAATGGAGCCGAGCATCATGGTGATCCATGCGCCGATGAAAGGAATCCATTCGGTATAGTTGCCGTGCGGGAAAAAATCCAGCTTGCCCGCAGCCTGTGCGTGCGCCACCACCGTCCCAATGCCCCCCGTTTTGTCGCTGATGAAAAATGCGATGAACAGCATGCCGCACATGATCGCCGTCATCTGCACGAAATCCAGCAGTGCCACCGACCACATGCCGCCGAAGATGGTGTAGGTCAGCACGATCGCAGCGCCAATGACCATGCCCCATTCGCGGTGGAGCGCATCGCCGGACACGACATTGAACACCAAACCCAGAGCCTTTACCTGCGCCGAAACCCAGCCCAGGTAGGAAAGCACGATGCAGATGGTCATGACCAGTTCCACCGCGCGGCTATAGCGCACACGGTAGTAGTCACCGATGGTGAGCAGGTTCATGCGGTACAGCCGGTTGGCGAAAAACAATCCGGCCAGTATCAGGCACAGGCTCGCGCCGAATGGGTCGGCTACAACGCCGTGCAGGCCCTCCTTCACGAATGTCGCCGAAATCCCGAGCACGGTTTCCGCCCCGAACCAGGTGGCGAACACCGTTGCCGTCACGATATGCAGGGGAAGGTGGCGCCCTGCCACTGCGAAGTCCTTGGCGCTATGCACCTTGCTCGATGCATATACGCCAATGCCGATGGATACCAGTAGATAGGCGATAACGAACCAGATCAGCATGTCGTTCAGTCCGGATGTGAGGGCAGGTAAAAAATCTCGGGGTCAAGTGCGCGCGCAGCGGCGGGCGAATGTCAGAAGCGGTACCCCAGATTGAAGGTGCCGACGCCGATGACGCTGGAGGCGTGCACGTTGTAGCTGTCCTGCTCATACTGGATGGAGACCCCGTTGGAAAACTCGTATTTGAGCCCAAGTCCCCCCGTAAGCCCGTTGACCGAGGTCCCGGCAAAGGCAAGGGGCAGCGCCGTCACCCCGGTTGACGTCGTGTGGGCCAGGCCCAACTTGGCGAAGAATCCGGCATGGTCGGTAAAGGGCAGGATAGCCACCGCGTCCACATAAGTCGCTTTGATATGGCTTGATAACGAAACCGGCGCCGCCAGGTTACCGCCGCTCGCTGTATATTTGAAATCGCCAAGGTTCACGAACCCTGCTTCAACTGCCCAGTGGGGAAGGAACATGTAACCCGCCTGGAGCCGGGACGCGGCGATCCCCTGATTGGCGGCGTAGGAAAATCGCGTGGCGCCTTTGCTGATCATGGCGTTCTGCGTGTCGAATATCAGCGCCGATACATCGGTGCCGCCGAGCCCGCCGGCTATGTACCAGTTGCCGTCATCAGCCAGCGCGTTTACAGCGCATGTCAGGCCCACAATGGAAATTGCCCGCAAGGCAAGCTTCTTCATTCTCCCCCCGTTTCGGATGTCATGGCGCGTGGTTAATTGGAAGCGCCCCCCTTTGGGCCAATTATAGGGAACTCGGGCGGTACAGCCAATACCGAGGGCAAACGCCGCCCATCTCCCCAGGGGCAGTCTGGGCCGCGGAGCGAGCCTGGCGCGCTAGCAGCCAGCAACGAAAACGCCCCGGTCCTCGCGAACCGGGGCGTTCCGGGAGAACAAGGGGCGCGCCAGCGAACCTGCGCGCCTTGCCTCGACTTACAGTTCCTTGGCGTGTTCAGCCAAGTACTTCGCCACGCCATCCGGCGAGGCGTTCATGCCGGACTTGCCTTTGTTCCATCCGGCCGGGCAGACTTCGCCATGCTGCTCGGTGAATTGCAGGGCGTCCACCATGCGGATCATCTCGTCGATGTTGCGGCCCAGCGGCAGGTCGTTCACCACCTGGTGGCGCACGACGCCGGACTTGTCGATCAGGAACGAACCGCGATAAGCCACGCCACCCGCGGACTCAACGTCGTAGGCCTTGGCAATCTCGTGCTTCACGTCGGCCACCATGGTGTAGCCCACCTTGCCGATGCCGCCCTTGTCCACAGGGGTGTTCTTCCAGGCCAGGTGCGTGAACTGGGAGTCGATCGAAACGCTGATCACCTCGACATTGCGCTTCTTGAACTCTTCCAGGCGGTGATCGAAGGCGATCAGTTCGGACGGACACACGAAAGTGAAGTCCAGGGGATAGAAGAACACCACGGCATATTTCCCCTTGGTCAGGGCCGAAAATGTGATGTCTTTGATTTCGTTGTTGCCCAGCACCGCGGTTGCGGTGAAATCGGGCGCTGTCTTGCCTACCAGTACGGCCATGTCCTTCTCCTTATTCTGACTAAATTGCTGGGTTATGGAATTTAACGACTGTAAACGTCCCTGTCAACTCTAAGGAGACACTGAATAAGTCCCAGTACGTCATTCCAGCGCTGCGTGTGTTCTTGGGGCTTCAGCCCCTTAGAACCACGGCGTCCCCCTTGCGGGGGCAGACCGGAATCCAGTAATTTCAATAAACTGGGCACCGGCCTCCGCCGGTGTGACGACTTGTTCGGCGCTTCCCTAGCCATTACAGCCAAATGTTACCGCAGAATCTCACCCCCCGCCTCGGTGGCCGACATGCGGTGCAGTTGCGCGTACACGCCGTTTCTGGCCAGCAACTCGGCGTGCGTGCCGACCTCGACGATGCGGCCCTTTTGCAGGACGACGATGCGGTCCGCTTTCTCGATGGTGGAGAGGCGGTGCGCGATCACCAGCGTGGTGCGTCCTTGCATCAGGGTTTCCAGCGCAGCCTGCACATGGCGCTCGGACTCGGAATCCAGCGCCGAAGTGGCTTCGTCGAGGATCAGGACGGGTGCGTTCTTCAGGATCGCGCGGGCGATGGCGATGCGCTGGCGCTGCCCCCCGGAAAGGCGAACACCTTTCTCCCCGACCAGCGTATTGAAACCGTCCGGCATGTCGTCGATGAATTCGAGGGCATGCGCTGCCTTTGCCGCGGCGATGATTTCGGCCTCGGGCACCTCGCGCATCTGGCCGTAGGCTATGTTGGCGGCGACCGTGTCGTTGAACAGCACGACCTCCTGGCTTACAAGGGAGATGTTGGCCCGCAGGCTGAGCAGTGTGAGGTCGGCGATATCGTGGCCATCCAGCGTGATGCGGCCGCTCGTCGGAGAGTAGAAGCGCGGCACGAGGTTGGCCAAGGTGCTCTTGCCGCTGCCGGACGCACCGACGAAGGCCACGGTTTGGCCGGCGGGAATATCCAGATCGATGTTGTGCAGTGTCTGCTGTCCCTCGGCGGTATAGAAGAACTCCACCCGCTCGAATGCCAGGCGGCCCGCCGCACGTCCGATTTCGGTCTTGCCCCCATCCACTTCGCTTTCCGAATCCATCAGGCCAAAGACGCTTTCGGCGGCGGCCAGCCCGCGTTGCATGTACTCGCTCACCCCGGTCAGACGCTTGATCGGCGCAGTCAGCATCAGCATCGCGGTGACGAAGGACAGGAACGAGCCAACGCTAAGCTCGCCGCTTTTCGATTGCTGTATGGCAATGTAGATAATGAGCGAAAGCGCAATGGCGGCGATGAACTGCACAATGGGGACATTGGCCGCCGCCGCAGCCGCCTGCTTCACCGAATAGCGGCGAACCCAGTTTGCCTGATCGTGGAAGCGTGCGTGTTCGTATTTTTGGCCGCCGAACAATTTGACCACCTTGTGCGCCTGAACGCCTTCCTGGATGACCTGCGTGATGCCGCCCATTGCCCGCTGTGCGTCGCGGCTGGTGGCGCGCAGCCGGCGGTTGATGACCGTCATCACCACCGCGACGAAGGGTGCGATCAGTAGCGTGAGCAGCGTCAGCTTCGTGTTGAGATACAGCAGCCAACCCATCAGCACACCCACCATGATGGAATCCTTGACGGTCACGGTCACCACGCTCGTGGCCGCGGCCGCAACCTGGGTAACGTCGTAGATCAGCTTCGAGATCACGCTGCCGGAGGGGTGATCGTCGTAATAGCGCGTAGGCAGCGTGAGCAATTTGCCGAACATCGCGTTGCGCAGGTCCATCACCAGCCTGTTGCCTACCCAGTGGATGGCATAAACACCGACAAACGACGCGATACCGCGCACCAGGAAGATGGCCAGAATGAGCGCAGGCGCCCAGCGGATCACCGTGTCGTCCTTGTGCACGAACGTGCCGTCCAGGAAAGGCTTCAGCAAAGCGGGCAGCAAGGCCTCGGTTGCAGCAGACACGGCCATGCCAAGGACAGAAGCGAGGAACACTCGCCAGTAGGGGGCAACATGGCCCAACAGGCGCAAATAAAGCTGGGTGCTGGTCATTTCTTTCATGGCGCGCACTTTAGCAGAAATGCGCGGGCTCCGCCGCGCCGCGCGCCCGGAAACTGGACAGCCCCTGAGCGCGCTGCTAGTCTTCTGCGCATTCCACAGCCGTTACGCCATGCTGCAAGAGCTCCGCATTTTTCTCACCGCCGTCCAGTACTTCACGCGCATCCCGGTGCCGGCGTGGGTAGGCCATTCCTCCCGGCAGCTGGAGGATGCGGCGCGCTATTTTCCCCTGGCCGGGGTGCTGGTGGGCGGCGCGGCCGGCGCCGCGCTGTGGCTCGCGGCCCAGGTGCTCCCCCTGCCGGTGGCAGTCGTGTTGAGCATGTCGGCGGGGATACTCGTCACTGGCGCTTTCCATGAAGACGGCCTGAGCGATTTTGCAGATGGCCTGGGCGCCGGCGCCGACAGGGAGCGAATGCTCGCGATCATGAAGGATTCGCGCACCGGCGTGTACGGCGTGCTCTCCCTCGTGCTCGT
>Ga0316628_100000277_pt1 | contig 31739 bp, 28 predicted proteins | sample OWC_Aug_M2_C1_D5_FD_207648 | JGI IMG/M metagenome (GOLD analysis project Ga0316628, IMG submission 207648) | Wetland soil microbial communities from Old Woman Creek delta, Ohio, United States - OWC_Aug_M2_C1_D5_C | ecosystem: Environmental > Terrestrial > Soil > Wetlands | place: USA: Ohio...
ATTCGGCTCGATCAGCGTGGCAAAGTACAGGGCCAGATCGGTCCCCGAGGACGCAATGGCCTTGGCGAAGGCGGTGTCCCACCCAGGACAGGCGACCATGTCGTCGTTCATGTAGACGACCCAGTCCTGCGAAGCCAGGGAGACCAAATGGTTGACGGACAGGCAGACACCGACGTTCTTGTGCGAATGACTGTACTTGATGCCCTGGGCCTTGAGCCAATCCAGGGTTCCATCCGATCCCTCATTCACATGAACGATGATTTCATGCTCGTATTGCGAGTGCTTTCTGATGCTGTCGACGCACAGCTTCAGGTATTCGAGGTTATTCCATGAGGGTATCAAAACGCTGAACATCATCACTCTCCACTCGGGTCTTGCCTGTTTGTCGCCGCCGCCAGCAAGACCGCTACCGTCAGGGCATAAAACGTAGCCGTCATCTTCAGGTCGAAGATTTCCACGGTCAGTCCGAAGATCAGGAATCCCGTCACCAGGCAGATCCCCAGCCAAGCTGCGGTGCGTGCTTGCCGCGAAGCGGATTTCAGGCATCGGGCAAAAACATATAGGGGAACGAGATGGATCGACAGGATCGATGCGGCACCAAAGACGCCGAGATTTACCGTCTTCGAAATGATTTCGTTGTGGACCTCGGCCTTTCCCGCCTCGATGGCTTCGGCGGAAATCAGGCCGGTCCCGCTCAGCGACGAGATGGCGTTCTTGAATTCTTCCGGCCCCACCCCGAATACCGGATTTTCCATGAACAGGTGGAGCGCCCCTTTCCAGATCTGGAAACGAAGCCCGGCCGAGGTATCCCGGTTGCCCTGGGAATAGCCGGTGATGTCGCTATACAGCGCATCCAGCCGCTGGTGAAACATGTCGACGGCGTAATAGCCGATGACGCCTGCGGCCAACAAGGCCAGCAGTGTCAGCACGATGGATTTCCAGGAGGGGGATTTCCAGACCACCCAGATCAGCGCAACCGCCGGAATGGCGGCCCATCCGCCGCGGGAACCGGTCCTTATCGCGAGATACAATCCGGCCGCCAGGCCGGCAACCTTCAGCAGCCGCACGGGGAGGCTGTCTTTCTTCACCCAGTTGATGCTGAAGAACGAGAGAAAGCCGAGCATGAGCGCCAGGTCCCCGAAATGAATCAGGTTGAGGAAGTGGGATGTCACCCTGCCGTCCACCTCAACCGGATGGATCGCGGTGGTGATCAATGCCGCGATGGCGCCCAGCGGAAAGCCGTACGCCACGACGGAGAGGGTGCCGGGTCTTGTATTGCGCAGGATCATGAAGATCGGGATGGCCAGCAGGAATCTTGAGGCGGCGTCGTAGGGCTGCGGCGTGAAGTTCTGATGATAGATTTGGCTCAGCAGGATGGCCGCCACGGCCGAGGCCATGGCGACCCCCACAGCGATGCCGTAGGAATCGGCGCGTCGATTGGCCTTGTCGCGAAACATCAAGAACATCGAAATCGCCGCCAGAAGGAAAAACAGGCCGCTCACTCCGCCCCTGACCGAGAGCAGCAGGATCGGATAGAGAAACAGGATGGCGGCGACTCCGCGTTCGGCCAGGGAACCCGGCATCAGGCGGTTGTGTGTTTGCATTTCAGTTCTGCGTCCATTGTTCGTTCAAGCGTCGCGCCCGGCGCATTTCATGTATATCCGTTCATACTCATGGGCCACTTCCCGCCACCCGCGGGCGTAGCGCGGGGGCGCGGCGTCGCGCCGCAGCTCCCCGCGCACGGCATGCACCCATTCCTGAATCGGCGCCCCCAGCGGCAGCACGGCGCCTGCCCCGGTACCGACCTGCGCCGCAGCGCCGCAGCGATCGGAGACCACCACCGGGACCTGGGCCGCCATGGCCTCCGAAATCACCATCCCGTAAGGCTCGGCGCGTGCCGGGTGAATCAGTACATCGAGCTGGGCAAGATAGCCCATATCGCTGCGCCAGCCAAGCAGGCGGTAGCCGCCCCCCCAGCCGGAGAACAGGGGTTCGACCTCCCGCGGCTCCGGACCGACCACCCACAGTTCCAGGTTCGGGCGCTCACGGCGCAACTGCGCTGCAATCTCGATCGCCTGGGGCAAACCCTTGCGCAGCCATTCCTTGCCGACAAAGCCGATGACGCCGCCGCTTTCCTGCGCCCGCCGCCAGGGGCGCGGCGCAATCATCGCTACGCCCGGTACGACCGGCGCCGTCAACTTGTGCGCAAATTCGGGGTAGTAGTGCGCGAGCTGCTCCCGAATCACGATGGAATTGGGAACGATATAGCGCGCCGCGGCCAGCTCGCGCCGTTCGAGGTAGAACTGCATGGCAACGCGCAGGGACAGCCGCTTCCAGATCGGCTTTTCGCGCACCGTGGCGAAGGGCGGCCCGTGAAAGGTGGTGACATCATGGGCGGCCAGGCGCTCGTTGCTTTGAACGACGAAGCCTGGACGCGGGTTCTGTTGCTGCCAGCGCGCCACGCGCCCGCCGAAGCGAAGAAGCGAAAGCCAGCGCGGCCGCGGCGCGATTTCCCCCAGTTCGTGCACGGTGATACCTTGCGGCTTCTCCGCATGGCAGCGTTCGCAGACCACTTCGACCTGGTGCCCGAGCGCCGCCAGTTCCCGCGTGAGCTCCCACACGTAACGTTCCATGCCCCCCACCGGCCCGTAACGGCGCACCACGTGCAGGACCTTCACAGATATTGCTCCACGCCCCGGTGGGCGCGCGTGTGGGTGGCGGACAGGACCTGCTCCAGGCGGCGGCGATTTTCCTCGAGCATGGAGCGGTCGTGTTCCCTGTGCCACAGGTGCAGCACAGGTGAGGAAAAGCGCGCGCTCTTGTTGCCTATGCCTGCGCGGATCAGGCGGATCACCAAGTCGGAATCTTCCAGCCCCCAGCCGGTGTACGATTCGTCCAGTCCGTTTACCGACAGCAGGTCACTGCGGTAGGCCGAAAGGTTGCAGGTTTTGGCGCCTTGCCAGCGGCGCGGCCAGAGCTTGCGCGCCCCGGCGATGTCGGGCAGGCGGATCAGCGGCAGCACGCGCTCGATGTGGCCGCGGCTTCGTGCGCGCAGCCAGTCCGCCGCCCCCCAAAGGTGGATGGGCAGCTTGTCCTGCAGGACGCGCGCGGTAAACCCCTCGCTCAACAGCAGGCGGTTACCCGACAGGAACCAGCCCGGTTCGGCGAGCAGGCGGTGGCGTGCCACAAAGTCGGCCGACGGCACGCAGTCGCCGTCGGTGAAGATCACGTAGTCTGCGGCGGCCGCCGCAAGGGCGCGATTCCGTATCGCGGCTGCGCGGAAGCCCCTATCTTCCTGCCATACATGGCGGATGGGAAACGCCGCGCGCGCCTGAAACTTGCGAACGACTTGCGCCGTGTCTTCGGTTGATCCGTCGTCCGCCACCAGCACCTCGAAATCGCGGTCGGTCTGGGCAAGATAGCCTTCGAGGACTGCGCCCAGGGCGTCGGGACGATTGTAGGTGGTGACGATGACCGCGATGCGCATCAGGGCTTCCTGTTCAGCAGCAGGAGCTTCGCGTAGCGGTAATAGGTACCCTCGGCGTTGGACACGGCGAGCATGAAGCCTTCGCGCCCATCGAGAAAACCCAGGCGCAGAAAATAGGTGCGCAGAAAGCTCCACGCACCGCGCAGCACGGCACCGGCGAGCGTGACGTCTCTTCCCTGCGCGTGCAGTCTCTGCGCGCCCGCGGTCGAATACTGGTCGACCTTGCGCAGGACCTCTTCCAGGTCGTCGAATGCATAGTGCGACAGCTCCCCCCCCAGCTTGCCGATTTCGCCGTCGACGACCAGGCGTTCGTGCACCAGGTCATCACTGAAACGTGCACGGGATCGCCTGAACAGACGGGTGACGTAGTCCGGATACCAGCCGGAATGGCGCATGAAACGGCCGCAGTAGCTGGATGAGCGGGGGATGTCGTAGGCCGCGAACGCACCGCCGTCGCGCACGACGGCCTCGATTTCCGTGCGCAATTCCGGGGTCACGCGCTCATCCGCATCCAGCGACAACACCCACTCCCGGGTGGCATGGTCCAGGGCGCGGTTTTTCTGCGGCCCGAACCCCGGCCAGTCCGAGGTGACGTCAACCTGGGCGCCCAGCCCCCGGCAGATCGCCGCGGTGCCGTCGGTGCTGGCGGCGTCGACCACGATGACCTCGTCGGCCCATGCCACCGATTCGAGGCAGGCACGAATGTCCGCCGCCTCGTTCTTGGTGATGATAATAACGGAAAGGGACATGCGCTACGCCGGGTGCTGCTTCAGGTCCGGCACATACTCCGGCACCCATTGCTTGAGCGCCTGCTTGACTGCGGGGTCGTCATGGGTGGCGTCTTCGGATGCCCATGCCAGCATCCGCTGCCACGAATCGGCCTCCACTGCGCGGGACTGTGCGATGCGCAGTTTGGGATGCTGGGTGGGCAGCGTGTGCTCGCTGTCCGCAAGCAGCTCCTCGTAAAGCTTCTCGCCGGGGCGCAGGCCCGTGTACTCGATCCTGATGTCTTCTTCGCTCAGGCCGGAAAGGCGGATCAATTCCCGTGCGAGATCCGCGATTTTCACCGGCTCGCCCATGTCCAGCACGAAGATTTCCCCGCCCTTGCCCATCAGGCCGGCCTGCAGCACCAGCTGCGCGGCCTCGGGAATAGACATGAAATAGCGCGTAATCTCCGGGTGGGTGACCGTGACCGGGCCGCCCCTGGCGATCTGTTCCCGGAATTTCGGAATCACGCTGCCGTTGCTGCCGAGCACATTGCCGAAGCGCACCATGACAAAGCGCGTGGCACCGCCCGGACTGCCGAGCGGGCGCTGCAGCCCCTGGCACACTATCTCGGCCAGCCGCTTGGTCGCCCCCATCACGTTGGTCGGGTTCACCGCCTTGTCGGTGGAGATCAGTACAAACTTGGCGGCACCATGCGCCTGCGCCGCACGCGCCACGCAATAGGTTCCATGCACGTTGTTGCGCACTGCCTGCCAGCTGTTGCGCTGCTCCATCAGCGGAACGTGCTTGTAGGCCGCGGCATGGAACACGACGGCGGGCCTGTACCGGGCCATCACTTCGTCCAGCCGCTTCGCGTCGCGGACATCGCCGATGAGAAATTCGCACGCCAGGTCAGGCCGGGTGGAGCGGAGTTCCTGCTCAATGAGATACAGCGCGAACTCGCTTTGCTCGTACAGCATCAACCGCTCCGGCTGGAAGCGCGCGATCTGGCGGCAGAGCTCGGAGCCGATGGAGCCGCCGGCGCCGGTCACCATGACCGTGTTGCCGGTCAGCAGCTGGTGCAGGCCGGCATCGTCCAGCTGCACCGGATCGCGCCCGAGCAGATCGTCCAGTTCGACCGCCCTCAGCTGCGAAATGGCGACACGCCCGCTCATCAGATCGTCGAAGGATGGCACGGTCAGCACCTTTACCCCGGCGTCGCTGCAAATGTCGATCGCGCGCTTGCGCTGCTGATGAGAGGCGTTCGGCATGGCGACAATCGCCTGACTGACGTCGAGCCGTTCGGCCCAGTGCTTGAGGGCATTCAACTCGCCCAGCACCTTGATGCCGTTGAGCATGAGCCCGTGCATCTCGGGATTGTCATCCAGGAAGCCGACCAGACGCCACTCCCGGCTGCGCGCAAGTTCCTTCGACAGCCCCACTGCCGCATCGCCTGCGCCAAGCACCAGTACCGCCGTGCCCTGCAGCTTGAGGCTGCGGTAGGGGCCCTGCTCTTTCCACATGCGGTAAGCGAAGCGGCTGCCGCCCATCATCAGCAACAGCAGCAAGGGGCTGGTCACCAGCACCGAGCGGGGCACCACGGCATGCACCCTGAACATCCACAGCACCACCGGCACCAGAGCGGCCGCAGTGACCACGGCGACCAGGATCCGGCGCAAATCGGCCACGCTCGCGTAGCGCCAAAGGCCGCGGTACAGCCCAAAGCCCCAGAACACCGCGCCTTGCAGCGGGACCACCCAGATCAGGGTGCGCCACATCTCCCTGGCAAAGTCCGGCGGCAACTCGAAATTGAAGCGCAGCAGGTAGGCGACACACCATGCCAGCCCGGCGACGAACAGGTCATGCACGAATGCAGACAGCGTCCGCGGGCTGTACGCCATCATTGCGCACTCCTCCGGAAGGTTTTCCAGCGGAGGTCCAGCACCAGCATGATGACGGCATAGATGCACGCCCACGCCAGAAACAGCAGCCATGGCACTTCGGTCGATTGCCGCTGCGCCCAGACGGCCGAGCCGCCTGCCGAGAACATCAGCGCATACTCAGCCAACGCGACGCTGCGATGGCTCCAGCCCATCTGCACCATGCGCTGATAATAATGCTCGCGGTGCGCCTCCGTGACCCGGGCGCGGCGGATGCTGCGCCTTACCAGCGTCACCGTGGCATCGACAATGAAGGGGGAGAACACCAGCAGCGGAAACCAAGCAGGCCAGGAGCCGTGCTGCCAGCCCCACACTCCCAGCGCGGCCGCCAGGAATCCCAGCGTAATTGAACCCGCATCGCCCATGAATACTTTGGCCGGGTGAAAATTGTGGTACAGGAAACCGAGCGCTGCCGCACTCACGGCAAAGTTGATCATGGCCTGCGTGTCGTCGCCATGCATCAGCGACGCCGCGCCGTACATGGTGAACCCGAAGAATGCCATGCCGCCGGCCAAGCCGTCCGCCCCGTCCATGAAATTGAACAGATTCGTCATCCACACCGTGGCCAGCAGGGCCACGACGGCCAGGATCGGGTGCTGCAGCAGCAGGCCCGAGCCGAAAATCAGGACAACGGCCGCCCCAACATGCGCCGCCAGGCGTTTCCTGACGGAAAGCCCCTGCATGTCATCGATGAGCGACACGGCGAACAGCAGCATCGCGGGCAGCACGATCCACCATGACAGCGATTTGAACATCAGCGCCCAGCCGGACAGCATTCCGGCGACCAGTCCCACACCCCCGACGCGCGGCACGGGCGCCACATGCAGCGAGCGCTCGTTCGGGATGTCCTGGATTTCCTTACCTGCCTTGCTGACCAGCAGAATGAAGGTCAACAGCATGGAAACCAATGCTGCGACCACGGGTGCGTAGTGTGTCATGTACGTTCGGTTCGATACCACTCTGCCGTTGCCCGCAGGCCCTGCTGCAGCGTATACGGCGGCATCCAGTTAAGTTGACTGCGGATTTTACCACTTTCCACGCGCAACGACCCAAGCAAGCGCTCAGCCTGTGGGCCTTTACCCGCCAATTTGGCGAGTGCCATCAACACCATCGGGGGACAAGGCAGCAGGCGCGCTGGCCGGCCGAGGGCGGCGCCGAGCGAGCGCAGGAGCTGAGGGGTGGAAACGTCCTCCCCGTCGCTCACGAGGTATGTCTGCCCGGCCGCTGCGGGATGGGTGGCACAGGTAATAAGGGCATCTGCCAGGTTGTGGACGTACACAAGGCTGCGGCGGTTGTCGACCGAAGCCAGCGGCAAGGGAAACCCCTTGCGAAGCACGTTCAGCATCTGGATGAAATTACCCTTCACGCCGGGCCCGTAGACCAGCGGGGGGCGGATGATGACGATCTCCAAGCCGGTGTCGCGGGCGACGCGGTGCAGTACCTGCTCGCTTTCCAGCTTGGAAATACCGTAGGGATCTTCGGGAGCAAGCGTGTCTGCCTCGGTGTATTTTTGGTCACCTTGCGTAGCCTCGCCGTTGACTTTAATGGAGCTGACATATACGAGACGCCTCACACCGGCGGCAGCGGCGGCACGCGCCAAGCGTTCCGTACCGGCGACATTCACTCGGCGAAACTCGGCGAGCGGATCGCGCGCCTCCTCCCGCATCACGTGCACACGGGCTGCAAGGTGGACAACAACGTCTATCGCGGCAAGCGCTGCCGACCAGTCGGTTTCCTCGCCAATCGCGCCGACGCGCACGATCTCCTCGGTTAAGCCAGCCGACGCGTCACCGGACTCCGGCGTACGCACCGCCTTCCGCACGCGAAAGCCCCGCTGCCCCAAGGCAGCGCACAGCGCCTTGCCGACAAAGCCCGTTGCTCCGGTAACCAGTACGCTGCAGGGTAAACTTTTCATTGTTGCTGACTTAGTGGTGTTTGCTCACGGAGAATTATCCCACCCCAGACGCGCGCCATAAAGCGTGACCATGCCGGCGGTGATATTTTCGGCAGAGAACAAAGTGGTTGCGCGCTCGCTTGCGGCATGGCCCATGCGCTTGCGTAGGGCGGGGTCGTCTATCAGTTTCAGCAGGTTCTGCCTAAGCCGTTCGACATCTCCCGCGGGCGACAGCAAACCGGTCTCACCATCGACCACTGCATCCGTAATGCCGTAAATGTGCGTTGCCACGGTCGGAACTCCGCAGGCCGCGGCCTCGATGATCACCTGGCCGAATCCCTCTCGATGACTGGGCAAACAAAATATGTCCGCGGCGGCCATGTAGCGCTCCGGTGTCGGCGTAAAGTTTACCCGGCGCAGCCGGTCGCGGAACGCGCCGCATAGATGGGCCACCCGTGAGAAGGGGAAATCCTCCTCTGCCCCCACCAGCAATAGCAGCAGGTCCTGGTGCGTTTCAGCGAGGTCGGCAAATGCCTCGGCAAGTTCAGGTATTCCCTTGTCGACGTTGAGCCTCCCGAGGAACAGGATGACGGTCTGGCCCTCTCCGATCCGCAACTCCTGCCGCGCCGCCTGACGCAGTGCGCGGTCGGGATGAAAGCGCTGCGGGTCTACCCCACAGATGGACCCATGCCCGATGACCAGGCCCTTCTCTTGCCGGAGGACGCCTTCCTTGACCAGGAAATCCCGCTGCGAAGGGCTGTCGACCAGAACCTCGGTCGCAAAAAACACGATCAGGCGATCCGCCCCCTTCAGGAGGGCGCGCTTCCACCCACGCTTGGTGGACCACACCTGTCCGGTGAACGTGTGCATCCGGTTTGGGACGCCGGCCGCCCAAGCCGCGACCATTGCCAGCAACCCTGTTTTGGGCATTATCGAATGCACAAGATCAAAGCGCTCACGGCGAAAGAACAGCACCAAACGAACCAGGGCGACGAGGTCATGCCACGGCGCGATCTTGCGCTGAATAGGAATCGGCCAGACCCGTGCATCGAGACCATTCAGCAGTTCGGCGCCCTCTGGATGGCTGACGATGGTGACAGACCACCGCTTTGCGGACGCCTGAACATGCCCCTTCATGAAGGAATATACCACGGCAGGAATCGTCGCCACGACGCATAGCTTTTTCATTGCGCCACCTTAACGATGCTGCGGCGGCCCCCTTCCCCGTTCATTGCCGAGCCCTCATGTCGCGGATGCCTGGATCAGTTGTTCAATCGCTTTTACTTGCGCATCGACCAACCGTGCATCGCCCCGAGACTCTACATTCAAGCGCAGCAGCGGCTCGGTGTTGGACATGCGAAGATTGAACCGCCATTCCCGGAACTCCATGGAAATGCCGTCCGTTTCGTCCAGTTTGAGGCACGAGGGCGTGAAGTGATCCAGCACATTCCGGAGGCTGATTTTGGCATCCGGCACGCGATAGTTAATTTCTCCGCTACACGGGAACGCCTGCATGCGGTCCGAAACCAGTGCTGATAACGGCTTGCCCGATACGGAAATTAACTCAGCAACAAGCAGCCAGGGAATCATGCCGCTGTCGCAATAGGCAAAGTCGCGGAAATAGTGATGCGCGCTCATCTCACCGCCATAGATTGCGTTCTCAAGGCGCATGCGCTCCTTGATGAACGCGTGGCCGGTCTTGCTCTGAACGGGCTGCCCGCCGGCCCTGGTGACCACATCGATGGTGTTCCACGTCAGGCGCGGATCGTGGATGATCTTCTCGCCCGGATGCTTTTTCAGAAACGCTTCCGCCAGCAAGCCGACGATGTAGTAGCCCTCTATGAATTCTCCGCGCTCGTCGAAAAGAAAGCAACGATCGAAATCGCCGTCCCACGCTATACCCATGTCTGCCTGGTGGATCCGCACGGCATTCGCGGTCGCTGCGCGATTTTCCGGCAGGAGCGGGTTGGGAATGCCATTGGGGAAATTGCCGTCCGGATGATGGTGCACCTTGACGAACTCAACCGGAACGCCCGCTTTCGCAAACCTTTGCTCGATCGCATCGATGACGTGACCGGCTGCACCATTTCCGGAGTTGGCCACCAGCTTGCACGGCTTGAGGTCGTTCGCGTCGATGTAGCCAAGCAGGTGGTCGATGTATTGCGGGAGTATGGACTGGTGCTGCACCGTCCCCCTGCGTTGCCCCGGCAGGAAAGCGTTCGCTTCGGCCAATTGGCGAATGGCACCCAAGCCTGAGTCGCCGCTTATGGGCTGCGCGCCCCGCCCGACAAACTTCATCCCGTTGTAGTCCATGGGGTTGTGGCTAGCAGTCACCTCTATGCCGCCATCGACGTCCAGGTGGAACGCGGCGAAGTAGATTTCCTCGGTGCCGGTGAGCCCGAGATCGATGACGTCCGCCCCGCCCTCAACCAATCCGCGGGTCAGTGCTTGCTTGAGTGGCTCGCTCGTTTTGCGTACATCCCCCCCGACCACCACGCGTCGGGCATTCAGATGCTGCGCATAGGCGCGCCCGATGCGGTACGCGACATCTTCGTCAAGTTCAACGCCGAGCTTGCCACGCACATCGTAGGCCTTGAAGCAGGTTAAATTTTGCATAAGACTCTTCGTCACAAGGTTCGTGTTGCGGCAATATCCTGGTGGTGGCGCTCGGCAGGCTGGCGCGGGACTGCGCCAATTTTTTCCTTCAGTGCTTCCCAGCGCGCGAGCTGGCCCGCGATCCGCGGGTCCTCGCGCCAACCCTGCGCGCCTGCGAGCCACCTCGCCACATCCCTGCCAAGCTTGGCGGCAAATGCCACTATTGCCAGCGCTGCGTTTCCCGACTGCCCCCGCGCGCAAAATGTCCTGACTTGCACCCGCAGCAGGCTCCGTCGCGCAGTCAGGTTGATCTTCAATGAGGTGCTGCTGCGTATCCTGTAGCCGAACAACACCTCTGGCAGGCAGGCATACCGGCTGGATGGCATCGCGCGCAGCAGCAATTCCTGGTCCTCCGCCCGCCGCACCTCCGGGGTGCGATAGCGGTGTTTCCTGAACCATTCCAGCCTGCCCATCCAGGTTGGGTGCGGCAGCCAGAATCCGTTCCACGGCCGCCGGCAAATTTCCTCATGCGTCTGGCGGAATGGAAAGAAGCCGACGGCTCGTCCCGGCGTAACAAAGGTTATTGCCCTAGTACCCAGCAAATCGACATCTGGGTGCGTTTCCAAGTACTCGACTTGCTTTTGGAGCCGTTCCGGAAAGCACATGTCATCATTGTCCATCCGCGCGAGATATTTCCCGGAGCTTCGATCTATCGCCTCGTTGAGGCGCGCGGGCAGGCCTCTGTTGGCCCCGTCAGCGAAAATCTTGATACGCGGATCCTTAAAGCGGCTTGCCGCCGCTACTGTCTGATCACTCGAACCGTCATCTATCAGTAGCAGTTCCCAGTTTTGGTATGTTTGCAGCAGAACGGATGCAATCGCATCCTCAATGGTCCTTTCCGCATTAAAGGAAGGCAATGCAATGCTGACAAGCGGATCATTCATGGCTCACAGTCTCGCCCACCCCTCGGGGATCAGGTCATCGGTCGTAGTGCCGTTGGCAAACCATGCCTGTGGTGCAACCACAATCTTGCGCGCACCGGGATTCAGCCACGCCCCCCACCAGCTGAACGAGCTATTGGCAATAATGTGGTGTTTGCACAGACTCATCAGCTGCATGTCAATGAAGCTTTGCGCACCCTGGTTGTGCCCAATGAACTGGCAAGGAAAATTCATCGGAAGATGCTCCCGAGCCCAGGGTATGTCATCGGAAAAAACGAAGAAGTTGGGGGCCTCTACCCGATCCGCGATGTAATTGATTGCACCACGGTAATACTCCAACGAGCACAGCCCGTGGGTCGCAAGTGCCCGCGGGTTCGTCACGTAATCGCCACGCCGGATGTGCAAACTGACGGAGTTGACCCCGCTCATCTCCGCCGCCATCGCTTCATTGCGCGCATCCAGAGGAGGCCGAAAGGTAAAGTCCGCACGTATCGTTGCGGCGATCTCACTGAAATATTTTTCAGATTGCCAATACCCCATCAAATATGCGTCCTTCGGGGCGCGGCTGATCCCCTCCCAATAGTGCAAATGGGGTTCTGAAATGAATCCCTTGCGGCGTAGCGCTGCAAATTTTGGCCGCATTAGTATTCTTCTCACGGCAGGTGAAGCCTGCCAACCCAATATGCTCCTGACATCGGTTTCTGCCGCGAACTCAACGGGGCAAGAGAACACCCGCTGCAATTCAAATCCCTGGTGCAAGTCATAGCCCTTAAATCCGGAAACGTCCAGCATAAGCGTCACGTTGTGTTTCGAGGCAAGCGCACGGCCGGCCGCATACTGAAACATCTGGTTGCCAAGGCCGCCTATAATCCGAGAAATAATCATGTGAAACTCGTCAGTTCGACGCCTTGATCCAGTCTGCGGTTTGTTTAAGGCCGTCGTTCAAGGACGTTTGGATCCGGAAGCCCGTTTGTTGTTCTGCATAAAAAGGGCTGCCGACGGAGTTGAGGATATCTCCGGCGCGCTGTTCACCGCGCTGATAACCCGGCGAATCCGGAAACAACCCAGACATTAAGCGTAACAGATCAAGGAGGCTGGTCCCTGAACCTGAGCAAACGTTCATGACAAGGCCCGGTGCAGATGGATGGTCGGCCGCAACCAAATTTGCCCGCACCACGTCGTCGACAAACACAAAATCCCGCGTCTGACTGCCGTCGCCGAACACGGTTGGCGGCCGCTTGTCGCGCAGGCATTTCATAAAAATTGGAATTGCGGCAGCGTACGCAGAATCTGGACTTTGGCGCGGCCCATAAACGTTAAAATAGCGGAGCGCTGCGACCTCCAATCCGAACGAGCGGGTATAGAGTGCACCCAGCATCTCCCCAACTTGCTTCGAAAGCGCGTACGGCGACAAGGGCCGGGTACGTGTATTTTCCGCCAAAGGAAGGTCGTTCGAGTCGCCATAGACCGCGGCGCTCGACGCAATAACAATGCGGCGCACGCCTGCGCTGCGCGCCGCTTCAAACAACGCCGACGTTCCGGTGATATTGGTATTGAAGCACTCTTGCGGTTTCTCCATTGACTCGGCAACCGACACAAATGCCGCTTCATGAAATACCACTTCGATCCCGCGTACGGCTTCGGCGATTTTTTCGGGATCGCGAATATCCCCCTTGATGATCTCAAGTCGCTGCGCCTGGGGCGAGCCAAGCAGGTCGGCGAGGTTCCCCATCTTGCCCGTCGAGAAATTGTCCAGCACGCGAACAAAATTGTCCTGACTTAACAGCGCCCGAACAAGGTGTGACCCAATGAACCCCGCGCCACCCGTAACAAGGTATCGCCTCATGATATTCTGCCTATTGCTCGCCTGGAACCCGGATTTCTGGTTAGCGCTTTACAGCAAAACATCCCCAGTTAAGCTCTTTTCGGTGGGTATCCTGGTACTCCCGCACGACCTCGAACCCGAACAGGTCAATCAAGCGACGGAAGGCGTGAGTGTCGCTTGTTATGTCGTAGTGCCCCTCGTCGGCCTCGCCGCCATGGTCGATATCGGACCAGAACAGCAATTTACATCCGGGTGCCGCGAACAAGCTGATGTTGGCCAGGATAAAGGGCCAGTGGGGAGAGTGATCCAGGCAATTTCGGCAATAGATGGCACCGTCGATCTTGCCCTGCAGCTCGGGGATGAGGATATCCGCACCGTGGCTGTGACAACGCAGCCCCTCAAAAACCGAAAATCCCAGCTTTTCCTTTTGCCAGCGCTCAATTGGCTGATAGAGAGGCTCGATGACATGACGTTCGGACGCCACGTCCCAGCACGCGAGTGGGCTGTAGGCGCTCGGGCCGATTTCCAAACATGCCTTTCCACGTATTTCCCCCACGAATCGATCCCACTCCTTCTCGTCCCCGCCGAAAAACTCGCGCAGCAGCATATCACTCGCATAGCCCTTAGATGCATTGAAGTCGCCACGATGGGTCGCCTCCGCCAACTGACGGAATTCTGGGGTTTCCATGAACAGGATGGCGTGGTTCAACTCATACGATTGTGACGCAGCCCAGCTCTTCACGGGCAACCCGTTAAAAACTTTCTTAACGGCTTTCTTTATCGATTGTTTGAAACTCATAGTCAATCCTTTAACTTTCACTTAACAAAAACAAACACGCCGTCCCCTTGAGTGCATGAAGACAGTGCGCGAAAACCGCTACGATCATGTGACAACCAGCCTGAAGACGAATCGTATTGCATCGCAGCTCAAATGCGCTCCACAGACATCCGCTCGGACGGTGCTGCGTGCAATTTGCACAACCCCTCAAAAAGCTGTTCGTACTGAATTGCGATCTTTCCCCAGGTAAATCGCCCGAGCCAATTCCGCCTTCCCGCTTCCCCGAGCGCGGTCAACGTCGCCCCCTGTTCCATCAGGTCGCCCATGAGGCGCGCGAGTGCCGCTTCGTCAACTCGCGTATACCCCTTGGAATCGACATGCGATGGACAACTCAGACCAGCCCCCGTCCAGCGAGCTATCTCCTCGGCGTTACCCACATCCGCCGCCACAAAGGGAGTACCCGCGGCCGCGCACTCAAACAACACCAACGGAGAATATTCAATATTCGAGGCAAAAACAAATAAATCTGTCGCCATGAACGCCTGGGTTAGCTCAGCCCGCTCAAGATCTGTCACCACTACCTGCTTGTTAAGTTGCGACTTATTGATCTCTTTTGCAACTTTAACGGGAGAATCGGATGCGCCGAACTGCCTCTTCCAGAGCCTTCTTACGGCATGGGACAAACCGTGGGTCCGGATCAGCGCCCTAAATTTCGCAAGCAGTCCGCGCACGCTGCTATCGAGCACCTGCACCTTATTTCCGTTCAGCATTAGAGTGGCATGGCGGCCCGGGGGCAATTTCATTTGGGCAAACGCCCTTGTGACTTCTAGATGCCCCTTCAGTCCGGTGAAGCTACCCACCGTCAGGAACAGGAACGAGTGCTCAGGAATGTCATGGCGCGACCTGAACGAAGGGTCCGCGGGCACATTAAATACCTCCTCGCTTGCGCCGTTTGGAATAACAGAATAGCTCCCTATTCCGTGCGCGCGCGCGAAATCAATGTCCCGGTACCGGCTCGCATGAAAGACAAGGTGCTCAAACTTGCGCAAGATGTCGGGCAAAGCCTGAAAGTAACTTGCGTATCCTGGCTCATACAGTCCCGAAAACCCGCAGGGAACGAGCACTTTCGCGCAGGGAATCGCATCAAGAATCGGCCAGAGCGCGTCAAACGTCCACTGCTGTGCGGCATAGACCAGCATCACATCAAAGTCCCCGCCACGCACGAACTTCTGATATGAGTCGATTTCTCCGCTCATCCCTCCCGCCAGATTCCCCGTTACCGCGAACTCTTTGATCGACACTCCATTCAAAGTCTCAAAATCGCGATTAGGTAATTTGGTGGTGGCAACAGTCACCTGGTGGCCCCTGGTCACCAAGCGCTCCGCAAGTTGCCTGACCACCTCTTGTACCCCACCCACACTGGGGGCGTAAAATTGGCAACAGAACAATACGCGCATCATGCAATTCCTTGAATATAAGCCGCGCACAAGGAGGTGCAGCTGCGCATAATACATGGAAAATGTCCGTCAGCATCGACCAAAATGCCTCTTCTCGCCAGCAAGTCGCGCGCCGGAAGGGCGGCGATGAATCCGGTACCGCCGATTTCGAGTGCGCTCATCAACATCACGCTCCCGCCCTTCCCGCAGCCTTCTTGAGAGCGTGTCCAACCGGCCCGTTCACGAGCTTGCCAAGCAGACCGCCAGTACGGAAATTAAGGTATTGCTGGCCCAGCCTGCGCAGGCGCGCACGCCTGGCATCGGCAAGACTCTGCTCCGGGACCCCGGCGTCACGCGCGATATTTTGGACTGCGGCGTCGATTAACGCCTTTAGGCGTGAAAATCCGACGCCCGACGGTATGCCATCGGGCAATCCCTGCGACAGCCTGGAAAGTGCAATGACTTCTGCAGCCTCTTGCGGATAGCCGGAAGCCCAGGCAATGTTCTCCGCGCTGATCTTCAGCAGGTTCGGCAAAAACGGATTGACTCCCGCCCTTGACATGCTGGTTGGAACCTCCCGGTATGCCAAAAGCACGTCCGGCAGGTTCGCAACTCGGTACTTTCTGATTACCCTGGACCACAATTCGTAGTCTTCCGGGGGCTGGCGTTGTTTGTCCTCGGAGTAGCCACCGATCTCGTCGAGTACAGACCGACGGATCATCACCGAGCTGTGCACCAAATAGTTGTTGAAGAGCATGGCAAATTTCAGCGCCGCGTTGTCCGTCGGGTGCGCGAGTTTCCTCTGGGTCCGAGTGTTGCCGACCCATATCTCCGCGGCCGTTCCTAGCAGGCCAACTTCAGGATGCGCCCCCAGGAATTCGACCTGTCTTCGGAAGCGCAGGGGAAAGCAAACATCGTCCTGATCCTGGCGGGCAATGTACTTTCCCGCGGCCAGAGATAACGCACGGTTCAGAGTTGCCGCCAACCCCCTATTGCCCTGTTGGACGTAGCGTATTCTTGGATCATCGAGCTTCGCGACAACTTGCTCCGATCCATCCGTCGAGCCATCATCGATAATCAACAGTTCGTAGTCCTTAAAGGATTGTGACAGCACGCTCTCAATGGCCTGCCTCAAATAGGGCAGGCCGTTGTAGACCGGTAGAATCACGCTGAGTAACGGCATAGCGACAGAAGTTGCCTCATTAAACCCCCACCCGCTTCACAGCGCAACGGCCAACAAGCGCTTTAGCGCCGAATTGCGCCACATCAGCACCGCAACGGACGCAACCCCAGCGAAGCCACCCAGCACCAGAATCATTAATGCCCGCGAAATGTCTGATGGATATGGCACTGAGAGGCCAATAGTCACAAACAGCGCGAGCATGCCAAGCGCCAAAAGCCAGCGTCCCACATCGAGGGTGTAGCGGACTTCGCGCCGCATCATGATCGCCATCACAGTCAACATTGCGAAAGCGCCGACGACAAGGCATACACCCAGCCAAATCACCTCTGAGCCCACGCTGCCGATAGTCACTATGACCATGAGCTGGACCATTGCTCCGACCGCATAAGGAACAGACAATGTCTGCGTTTTACGAGATACGTGTGCTGCCCTCCCGAATATATTCCCAATGGCACGACAGCCCTCAATAAACGCGCCAAGCACCGCCAATGCCAGCGACACATGATACTGTTCATGAATAAATAACTTCATCATCGCGCCTATGCACACGACGGCGACACCCATTACGACGATGTAGGTCGGCCCCATGATATTCAGCATATCAGACATTGCCGCCTCGCTCTTCGCTGGCTCATGTGCTGCAATTGCACGATAAAAATGCGGGTACAGCAACTGATGCCCGATTGTCTCGGTCACTCCAAACACCTGGATTGAAGGCAAGAAGGCAACTGCCATGTATCCCAGCGTGGCCAGCCCCCAGTAGTGCTCAACCCAAAGCCGATAGCCACTTTGCTGGAGCCACATAAACCCGGTTGCGACGGCCAAGGGGACAGCAAATGACTTTATTGTGCCCACGTCGATCAAAGGCAACCTGCCCGCGACAACGGGGCGCTTGCCTCTAAGCAGATAGCTTGCGGCAAGCGCGACACTGCCAAATCCAATTGCCTGCCCAGCGAACCATCCATACCCCTTGGCGGACAGCATGTACGCCATAGCCGCCGAAGCAACAAGGGCAACGAAGGAACCGGCCACCCCCAAAACCACAGACGCGGCGCGAAATCCGAGCATGTTGAGCATTGGAATTGTCATTCCATACCAGGACACCGCCGATACCATGCCAAACATAAGGGCGGCAACTAGCAGTGCATCCCCCAGATTGGCTGGGCTGCTCACACCAACCGCAATTAAAGCGCCAACCCCTGAGAACAGCCACATGTAGCGTTTGTAGGTAGACAGCCTGGCGAGTAAAGTTTGCTCATCCCACCACTTATGTGCGTTGCGGTATATATGCTGATCAAGCGGGCTGATCAAAAACATGCTGCAGAAAAGCTGTATCGCCAGGAATAATGAGTAAATTCCAAACTGTTCAGGCGACAGGAAATCGGTGGAGATCCGGATAGATACAATTGACAGCAACACTGTCAAAATCCGACCCGTAACTATCGTAAGAAAGCCTGCGCCACCTTGAGCCATGAATCTTCCCCGAGCTAACTAGTGTGAGCCCTATGGCTGTCTTTTGTGGAACAGGATACGCCCGATCAGGACATAATCAAGGCCGGAATGCCGAACGGTACGAATGGCATCTTCTGGGGTGCTTACGTTGGGTTCGCCATGGAGATTGAATGAAGTATTGAGCACACCGCCGATTCCGGTCTTGTCTCTGAATTTCGAAATCAGGCGGTGATAGTCTGGATTCCACTCCGCCGTAACCGCCTGTGGCCTCACGGTAAAATCCCTTGGGTGGACCGCCGCTGCAAAATGCCGCCGCGCCAGCGGCGTCGAATCAAAGGTAATTGCCATATAGGCCGCAAACACGTTCTTGGGGTTTGCTATATAACGCCCCATTTCCTCAGCCAATATACTAGGAGTAAATGGCATCCAAAAATCCCGGCACTTTACCTTGCTGTTCAGGCGCTCGATATTTTGGAAGTTTGACGGGTTACACAAAATGGAGCGATTTCCCAACGCTCGCGCACCCCACTCCTCCCTGCCGCAACATCTGGCGACGATCTCGTCACTAGCGAGCAGCGTTGCGACGCGCTCGGCCAGTGCATCATCGGAGTCAAAATACTCTATCTCAAATTCACGGTCGAGATTATCACGGCTGATCAGTTGCTTGACATACTCGTCGCCAAATTCCCGCCCTAAATAGAGGGCCTCAATTTGCTTAACAGGAATTCCAGAGTCTTGGTTCAGGTGCCATAGAGCACCTATAGGCAAAGATTCGTCCGAAGCGCTGGGAACCACAAAAAAGTCGTCTATGAAACCGGCCTCGGCAAGCTTCTTCGACGCCTTTACATTCATAAATACACCACCCGACACAGCAACCTGCGAAAGGCCCGTTTTTGCGACCCAGTATTCCGCCCACTTCAGGATTAGATCCTCTGTCACCTTCTGGACGGCTCCGGAAATCACGTCAAATCGCTCAAAGGCATACAAGCGCGCCAATTTTGGCAGAAAATCTACGGAGCCACCGTCCCGAGACTTCGACGAAGCCGTGCGGAAGCTTCCGTGCTCATCCAGCCAGATCAGGGAAGACAATTCCTTTGCGAGCCGATTCACTTGTTCGGGGTCGGCATAGGGCGCCATCCCCATTAGCTTGAACTCGTGCTCATTGATTTTCATCCCCAGATACGCTGTTGTCTCCCCGTAGAGATAACCCAGCGAAGCGGCCTTTTTAACGGCGGACACACGCTCAAACGCTCCATTTCGGAATATGCTGACCGTAGCACAGAGTCCGTCCCCCTCGCCGTCGAGCGTGAGCACCAGCCAACCTCGGCGCCCCTCCAATAATGGAGCAAAATAGGCAGCCGCGGCCGCATGGCATGAATGGTGATCCAGAAATGTTACCTTTGCGGGATCCAGCCCAAGCTTTGCCAGTATCACCTGACGATTAGCTGCATCAGCCTTGGAAGGAATGAAGGGTGCCAGCGCCTTTCTAGCGATTGTTCTGGCCGCAGCAAAAACGGAGGGGGACAGTCTCTCCCAATTGCCGCGCTTATTCTTCCAGTAGTAATCCAACGATTTATGGGGCTCTACGCCATTGCGTAACAGATAGTCAGCACCGCGCCCTGTTCCGTCAATGATGCCGATGCGGTCAACCGCAGCTATATCGCCATCGAGATAATGCTCCACAAGATACGCTAACGCCTTAAATGGGAACCCCGTCGCATTTTTCATGCGATTGAGGCGCTCCTCACTCAAAAGGCACACCACCTGGCCGTCAACGGACAAGCCCACCGTGCAATTATGGCCATAGTGTATTGCCAACGCTTTCATGCTTTTCTCCCGCTAGATATTCTTGAGTGCCGCGATAGCCTCTGGGATCGGATAATGATGGTTGCCCACAAACAGCCCGTTACGATCGATATGTTCGGCGTTGCTCAACGTGCCGTGCACTTCCGACTCGAAATACCGCACCACCTCGTTCTTGGCGAAATTGCCGGCAACGATCGGACGACATTCGAAGCCGGCTTCGTTGAGGCTTGCCACCAACGCCTTGCGCGTCAACTTGCTCCCGGGGCGAATCACCAGACTGAATCCAAACCAACTGCTTTCGCCGGTCTCGCGCTGGATAATAATTTCCGGATGGCCCCCAAGCGCTTCCTGCACCAGCTTCCCGTTCTTGCGACGCTCTTCCACCATTCTGGGCAGGCGCTTGACCTGCTCGACGCCGAGCGCGCCTTCCAGTTCCAGCGGACGGACATTGTAGCCAGGCAAGACAAAGCGGAACGACTCCTCGAACGGGTCGTCACTTTTTTCCCCGCACACCAGGTTGTGTTTCGGCAGATTGCGCGTCCAGCCATGCGCGCGGAGCGAGAGCAAAATTTGGTAGAGCTCCTCGTCATCGGTAACGATTAGCCCGCCCTCCATGGTTGAAATATGGTGGCTGAAGAACGAACTGTAGGTGCCCATAACACCGAATGTGCCGGCATGCTTTCCTTGAAACCTGGCGCCCATCGACTCGCAGTTGTCCTCCATCAGCACGATGTTACGCTTGCCAATGATCTGCCGGATACGTGCGAAATCATTTGGGTTGCCCAGCAAATTCACGGCCATGATTGCGCGAGTCTTATCGCTGACCGCGCGCTCCAACTGGTCGAGATCGTAGTTCAAGGTATGCAGATCGATGTCAACGAACTTGATCTTCAGCCCATACTGATGCAGCGGATAATACGTCGTACTCCATGATACCGCGGGCACGATGACTTCATCGCCGCGCTCCAGTTTTAAGCCGGGGTTTCGCGTGTAAAACAAAGCCGCAACCATCAACAGGTTTGCCGAGGACCCGGAATTCACCATTACGCAGTGCTTGCTGCCGACATACTGTGCGAAATCGCGCTCGAAAGCCTGCACATGCACGCCCATGGTAAACATGCCGGATGCAATGACGCGCTGCATGGCATCCAGTTCTTCTTGTCCCCAGGAGGCCGTGGCAAGCGGGAATCTGAAACTCATTGCAAAAACTCCTTCAAGTAAAAGTCGTAAGTCCTTTCAATACCTGCGCGCAAGGTACTTTGAGCGCGCCAGCCCCAGGCCTGCTGGCGCTCCACGCTAACCAGCTTGCGCGCCATTCCTACCGGTTTGCTCAGGTCGTGAACAAATCCTCCGGTGTAGCCCATGACGTCAGCGACAGCCTGATAGTATTCGTTGATGGAGTAGTCGTACCCAAGCCCCACATTCATGGTAGCCGGAAGGGACTCGAACTCGTGAATCGCCCGCACGACCGCATCTGCCATGTCGCCGGCATACATGAACTCACGCCGCGCGGTCCCGTCGCCCCAGATCTCAACGGTCTTGCTTCCGGCGCGTATGGCCTCGTGGATCTTGTGAATGATCGCCGGGATGAGATGCGAGTGCGCAGGATCGAATTTGTCGTGGCGGCCGTAGAGGTTGCAGGGAATAAGCGTCTTGTACTGGAAGCCCGCATCTTCGCGCATGACGTATTCACACAGGCGAGCGGTCACCACTTTGGCCAGGGCGTAGCCTTCGTTGGTCGGCTCCAAATCGCCCTTGAGGACCATCTCTTCGCGCAACGGCTCCACGTGGTTGCGGGGATACATGCACGAGCTGCCGAGATTGATCAGCCGTTTGACCGCCGCCTGGCGCGCCGCCCACACCACGTTGCGCCCCATGTCGAGGTTATCCAGCAAAAAACCGACCGGCTCGCGCATGTTGGCCTGAATGCCCCCCACTTTTCCGGCGGCATGAATCACCATGTCCGGCCGGTGCACGCGCAGGTATTCCTCCACCGCGTCAAAGTCGCGCAAGTCAAGTTCGCCACTGCGTGGCGCAAGGATCTCAAAGTCGGCGATGGCAGGGTGCTCAAGCAGGTTGCGCCCGACCATCCCGGTTCCGCCGGTCAACAAAATTCGAATTTTGCTCATGCCGAATTGGTTACTCGTGCGGATTAAATGCCGGGTAGCCGTGCTTTTTGACAAGCTCGTCGCGTTCCGCGCTCTTTAAGTCCTCCCGGACCATTTCGCTCACCAACGCATCGAAACCGATCTTCGGCGTCCACCCGAGCTTGTTTCTGGCCTTGCTGGCATCTCCCAGCAGGGTCTCGACTTCGGTCGGGCGGAAATAGCGGGGATCGACGGCCACGATGCATTTGCCCTGCGCGTCGCAGCCTTTTTCATTGACACCTTCTCCCTTCCATGTAATGGCAATGCCAAGCTCCTTGGCTGCAGCATTTACAAAGTCACGAACGCTGTACTGCACGCCGGTGGCAATAACGAAATCTTCCGGCTGCGCCTGTTGCAGCATCAGCCACTGCATTTCAACATAGTCCTTGGCATGCCCCCAGTCGCGCAAGGCATTGAGATTGCCCAGATACAAACATTCCTGCAGCCCGAGTTTGATTCGGGCCAGCGCCCGAGTGATCTTGCGCGTCACAAAGGTTTCGCCGCGGACCGGCGATTCATGATTGAACAGTATGCCGTTGCAGGCATAAATGCCATAGGCCTCGCGATAGTTTACGGTGATCCAGTAAGCATAGAGCTTGGCCACCGCATACGGGGAGCGTGGATAAAACGGCGTCGTTTCTTTTTGCGGTATCTCCTGCACCAGGCCGTAAAGCTCGGAGGTGGAGGCCTGATAAAAGCGTGTCTTCTTGGCCAGGCCGAGGATGCGAATCGCCTCCAGGATACGCAGCGCGCCCAGCGCATCGGAATTCGCCGTGTATTCCGGCTCCTCGAATGACACCGCCACATGGCTTTGCGCCGCCAGGTTGTATATCTCGTCCGGCTGCACCTTCTGAATGATATGCGTCAGACTGGACGAATCCGTCATATCGCCGTGATGCAGAAAGAACGGCATGCCTTTCTCGTGAACATCGTGGAACAAGTGATCAATGCGTGCCGTATTAAACAAGGAGCTGCGGCGCTTGATCCCATGGACCTCGTAGCCCTTGCTTAGCAGCAGTTCCGAAAGGTAGGCTCCATCCTGACCTGTGACCCCGGTGATTAATGCGACCTTCTTTTGTCCGCCCATAATGAATTACCTTTTCTTATCTTCCGTAATTGTCTTCGTACCGCTGGATGTCGTCCTCGCCTACATAATCCCCCACTTGCACTTCGACAATGTGCAGTGGTTCGCTACCCAGATTTTCCAGGCGGTGTTTCGTGCCGATCGGAATGTAGGTGCTCTGATTCTTGTGTATCGTGATCACCTCGTCCCCGTTGGTAACGGTGGCGGTGCCGGACACGACTACCCAATGCTCCGAGCGCCGCGCATGGCTTTGCAGGCTCAACCGCGCGCCGGGAGCCACCTCGATGCGCTTGATCTTAAATCCCTCGGAATCCTCTTCCAGCACCGTATAGTTGCCCCAGGGGCGATTGACCCTGGCGTGGTAAATATGCTCGGTAGCGCCTCGCGAATGGAGTTCGTCCACCACCTCTCGCACGCGCTGGGTCTGATCATTCTTCGAAATAAGCACTGCATCGGCGGTTTCAACCACACACAGGTCCCGAACACCAATGGCCGCGACCAGCCGTTTCTCCGCCCGGATCAGGCTGTCCCTGCAACCTAGGGCAATCACGTTACCCTGCAGGGTATTTCCGTCGCTGTCTTTTGCGGATATTTCCTGTACCGCCTGCCAGCTGCCAACATCGCTCCACCCAATATCGCACGGAATAAGCGAAACGCGGCTGGATTTCTCCAGCACGCCATAGTCAATGGAGATGGAAGGCATCGCGGGGAAATGCTTTTCCACGGCGCGCTGAAAAGCGCCGGTGGCTGCGCTTTCGGCGAGAATGTCCTGGACGACTTGAAACACCGCTGGCAGATGGCGCCGGATCTCGTCCAGGATGACCGAAGCTCTCCACACAAACATGCCGGAGTTCCAGTAGTATCCGCCCTCTGCAAGAAACCGCTCGGCCGTCGGAAGATCGGGTTTCTCAGTAAACCGCTCCACCGCGCACAGGGCCGGCGCCTCCGCCGGGCCCGCCTTGATGTAGCCAAACCCCGTATCCGGACGGGTGGGCTGAATGCCAAAGGTAATCAGCCTGCCGTTCTCCGCCCCACTGATTGCGTGGCGCAAATGTTCACGGAAGCGCACCTCATCCTTAATGATATGGTCTGCGGGCAACACCACCATGACCGGGTCATCGCCGCTGGCCGTCAAATAAGCCGCCGCCAGGGCGATAGCGGGAGCAGTGTTGCGCCCGACGGGCTCAAACAGCGAGCGGTAGGGCAGCAAGGCGTGGTAGGCCTCGCCTTTGGCGTGGCTCTCCTGCGTGACGACGAGGACATTCTTGGCCTCGATCACCGGCGCGAGGCGGTTGATCGTCGTCTGCAGGAGCGACTCCGGGCCATCGAGCGACAGGAACTGCTTTGGCAACTGCTGCCGCGAAAGCGGCCACAAGCGGCTGCCGCTGCCGCCGGCCAGGATCACGGCATGAACGGCACTATTGCTCATGTCCATCCCTCAGCAGCCCCTGTTGTTCAGCCTCACGCCTTAATTCCTCGATTTCGACCCGCAGGTGCTCATATTCCTGGACCTTGCGCTTCAGGAAATGCACGGTCATGCGAGTGCGCGCTTCGATCCCGTGCGGCGTCAGCACATATGCATAGGCCAGCTTGTTGTCGCTGTTACGAAAGTTATTGATTTTAAGAAAACCTTTTTCGACCAGCGCATTCAGGCAGAAATTGACCTTGCCAAGGCTGACACCGAGGCGCTTGGCCAAATCCCGCTGCGAAAGGCTGGGGTTGTTTTCCAGGGTTTTGAGTAAGCCGTAGCTCGTAGTATCGTCGGACATAGGGGGCGTTCATGCCGTGAACGGTGCGCATTAAATCAGCCCTGAGCAGCCATGTCAAGGGCGACGCTCATTCAGCCCGCCCGCCAACCCGCGTCAAATGTTGAGCGCAACCGCACCCCGACCAGAATGCCGGGGCGAGCCTCGCGGGCGCGCGAACGCTACAAATAAATCCGGGCCATGACGTCCTCAATACATTTTTCCGGCTTGTTGGCCAGTGTATCCAGGTGCACTTCCGCCTTCTCCGGCTTCTCATACGGGCTGTCGATGCCGGTAAAGTTTCGGATCTTGCCCTGGCGCGCCTTGGCGTATAGCCCCTTGGCATCCCGTGTTTCGCACGTTTCAAGCGGCGCGTCGACGAACACCTCGAAGAACTCTCCCGGTTCGAACAGCGAACGGGCGTAGTCGCGTTCCGACCGAAACGGGCTGATGAAGGAAACAATGACCATCAACCCCGCGTCCACCATCAACCTGGCGACTTCGGCCACGCGGCGGATATTTTCGACGCGGTCCGCCTCGGTGAATCCGAGGTCGCGGTTCAGGCCATGGCGCACATTGTCGCCGTCCAGCAGGTAGGTATGCTTGCCTTCCGCGTACAGGCGCTTTTCCAAAAGGTTGGCGATCGTCGATTTCCCGGAGCCGGACAGGCCGGTGAGCCAGATGCACACCGGCTTCTGCGATTTCAGGCTGGCGCGCGCCTGCTTGCTCACGTCCACCGCCTGCCAGTGGATGTTGGAGGCGCGGCGCAGCGCAAAGTTGATCATGCCCGCGCCCACCGTCTCGTTGGTCATGCGGTCGATCAGGATGAATGCGCCCAGCGCCCTGTTCTGCCGGTAGGGCTCGAACGCCAGCGGATGGCTGGCATAGAGCGTCACCGCGCCGATGTCGTTGAGCTCCAGGGTATTGGCTGCAAGATGGCTGCCCTGGTTGATGTCCAGCTTGTACTTGATGCCGGTGAGGGTCACCCCGGCCTGCGCGGTGTGCAGCTTGATCAGGTACGGCCTGCCCGGCACCAGGCGGTGCTCCGACAGGCACAGCACGCTGGCCTCGAACTGATCGCTGATCTGGATGGGATCGTCCACGCTGGAGAGCACCTGGCCCCGGATGACATCCACTTCGCGGTCGAGCGTGATGGTGACCGCATCGCCCGTTTCCGCCGTCTCCCGTTCGCCCTGCCAGACCACGATGGATTTCACCCGCGCCTCCTCGCCACCGGGCGCGATGCGGACCGGCGCTCCCGCCGCCACGCTGCCCGAAGCGACGTTGCCGCAGTAGCCGCGAAATTCCGGGTTGGGGCGGTTCACATACTGCACCGGCATGCGGAAAGGGCCCGCGGCCTCGCCCTGCGAAACGTCCACGGATTCCAGGTAGTCGAGCAGCAGCGGCCCCCGATACCAGGCTGCCTCCCCGCCGCGAACGGCCACGTTGTCGCCGGTGAGCGCCGACAGCGGGATCGCCCGCACCGAGGAGAAGCCCAGGCCGCTGGCCAATACGTCGAAGTCCGCGACAATGGCATTGAATGCCGCCTCGTCCCAGCCGATCATGTCCATCTTGTTGACGGCCAGCACCACATGGCGCACACCCAGCATGGAGACGATGCGGGCATGGCGCCGGGTCTGCACCAGCAGGCCCTTGCGGGCATCCACCAGCAGCACGGCCAGGTCGGCGGTGGAGGCACCCGTTGCCATGTTGCGCGCATATTGCTCGTGGCCCGGCGTATCCGCCACGATGAACCTGCGCTGTTCCGTGGCAAAAAAGCGGTACGCCACGTCGATGGTGATGCCCTGCTCCCGCTCGGCCTGCAGCCCATCCACCAGGAGCGCCAGATCCAGCGCCTTGCCCTGGGTGCCATATTTCACCGAGGCGCGCTCAAGCTCGTGCAGGTGGTCTTCGAATATCTGCTTCGATTCGTACAGCAAGCGCCCGATCAGGGTGGACTTGCCGTCGTCCACGCTGCCGCAGGTAATGAAGCGCAATGTGTCCCGCATCAGAAATAGCCCTCCTGCTTCTTGCGCTCCATCGAACCCGCGCCGTCGTGGTCGATCAGGCGCCCCTGCCGCTCCGACGAGCGCGCGGCCAGCGTCTCTTCGATGATGCGCTCCAGCGTGTCGGCTTCGCTTTCCATCGCCGCGGTCAGCGGATAGCAGCCCAGGGTGCGGAAACGCACCGTCCGCATCTCGGGCGTCTCGCCGGGCTGCAGCGGGAAGCGGTCGTCGTCCACCATGATCCACTGGCCGCCGCGCTTCACCACCGGGCGTTTTGCCGCGAAATACAGCGGCACGATCGGAATGTTCTCGGCGGCGATGTATTGCCAGATGTCGGCCTCGGTCCAGTTCGACAGGGGAAACACGCGGATGGTCTCGCCCGGGTTGATCCGGGTGTTGTACAGGTTCCACAGCTCCGGGCGCTGCGCCTTGGGGTCCCAGCGGTGGCCGGGCGCGCGGAACGAGAACACGCGCTCCTTGGCGCGCGACTTCTCCTCGTCGCGGCGCGCCCCGCCGAATATCAGGTCGTAGCCGCCCGCATCCAGCGCCTGCTTGAGCGCCTCCGTCTTCATGCGGTCGGTGTAGCGTTCCGAACCGTGCACGAAGGGGGAGATGCCCTCCCGCCGCGCCGCCTCGTTCACATGCACGCGCAGCTCCATGCCGGATTCCCCGGCCACGCGATCGCGGAACGCGATCATTTCCCGGAACTTCCAGGTCGTATCGACGTGCAGCAGGGGAAAGGGCGGCGGCGCGGGCCAGAACGCCTTGTGCGCAAGGTGCAGCATCACCGAGGAATCCTTGCCGATGGAATACAGCATGACCGGATTCTTCGACGTGGCCACGGCCTCGCGAAGGATTTCGATGGACTGCGCCTCCAGCCCGTTCTGTTTGCCCGGTTTCATGCCTTGCTCAGTTTCATTCCGTAATGCGGTATCTTGATCCAAACGCGGCTAACCAGCCGCCTTCAACTCGTGCCCCTGCCCTGCTTCAGACGCGTCCTGGGGTACAAGTTCAGCCAGCCGCGGCTTTTCTTCGGCGTGGCACACAAAAAATTCCGGGTTGTGCAGATCGGGTTTGTTGTAGCGCAACTCGGTTCCCGCCAGATCGCACACGGTGCCGCCGGCCTGGCTCACCACCGCATGGGCGGCCGCCGTATCCCACTCCATCGTCGGCCCCAGGCGCGGATAGCAATGCGCCTCGCCCTCGGCCACCAGGCACAGCTTGAGCGAGCTGCCCATCGAGACGCACTGATGCACGCCCAGCCGGGCCAGCACGGCCTCCGTACGGGCATCGCGGTGCGAGCGGCTGGCAACGACCCTGATCGTCCCGCCGCCTTCGGGAAAGCGGCTGGCGCGGATCGGGCGGACCGACTCGCCCCGCTGCACAAAGGCACCGGCACCGCGGGCGGCGTAGTAGCTCACCCCCAGTGCCGGCGCATGCACCACTCCGAGCACCGGCGTGCCCTCCTCGATCAGCGCAATGTTGACCGTAAACTCGCCGTTGCGCTTGATGAACTCCTTGGTCCCGTCGAGCGGATCGACCAGCCAGAAACGCGCCCAGCCGCTGCGCTCGGCAAACGGAGCAACGGACGACTCCTCGGAAAGGACCGGGATTCCCGGCGCCAGTTTTGCCAGCCCCTCGGCGATGACGCGATGCGCGGCCAGATCGGCCTGTGTCAGCGGAGAATGGTCCGCCTTGTCCGTCACCACGACGTCGCCGCTGCGATAGACCTCCATGATCGCCGCGCCGGCCGATTCGGCCAGCGTGACGACGCCCGAGACCAGCGCCTGCCTATCGAGGGGGCGGTCGGTCATGGCCGGGTCGTCGCGCTCGGGCGGCTAGTCCTCATGGCTCTTCTCCAGCAGCCCCGTTTGTTCCGCCTCGCGCTTCAGCTCCTCTATTTCGGCGCGCAGGTGCTCGTACTCCTGAACCTTGTACGTGAGGAAGTGCACCGTCATGCGCGCCCGTTCCTCGATGCCGCGCGGCGTCAAGACATAGGCGTAGGCCAGCTTGTTATCGCTGTTACGGAAGTTGTTGATTTTCAGCCAGCCTTTTCCAACGAGCGCATTCAGGCAAAAATTCACCTTGCCCAGGCTGATGCCCAGGCGTTTCGCCAGGTCCCGCTGGGAGAGGCTGGGGTTGTTCTCCAGCGTTTTGAGCAGGCTGTAGCTTGTGGTGTCGTCTGCCATAGTGCGTTCACGTCGTGAACGGTGTGCATTACAGCAGCGTCAACCCAACCTGTCAAGCCGAAAATGCGCAGCGGTGCCGCGCCGAATGTCTCGCGCCGCTTCCTAAAGCGCTGCCGCATCCTATAAGATGCGCCCTGGTTACGCTCAATTCAGAACACGTTATGGCGCACGCCTTCGCCGCCCCCGCTGCTCCGCGCATTCTCCTGGTCAAGACTTCATCCATGGGCGATGTATTGCACAACCTGCCCGTGGTCACCGATATTCGGAGGCACTATCCCGGCGCGGAGATCGACTGGGTGGTGGAAGAAAATTTCGCCGCGCTGCCCGCCCTGCACCCCGGTGTAAAGCAAATACTCACTGTTGCGATACGGCGCTGGCGCAAATCGTGGTGGGCATCGCGCAAGGAGATTAAGGCGATGTGCTCCCGGCTGTCGGCCAGGCATTACGACCTGGTGCTAGACACGCAAGGCCTGCTGAAAAGCGCGCTGATTGCGCGCTGCGCCGGGGCCGCCAAGTGCGGCTTCGACTGGAACAGCGCGCGCGAGCCCCTGGCCAGCCTGTTCTACAACCGCACTTTTCCCGTGCCCAGACAGCAGCACGCGGTGGAGCGCAACCGGCAGTTGGCGGCGCAAGCGCTGGGCTATGCCCTGGATGGGCCCGCCGATTATGGGCTGAAAGCGCCCGAACTCGCATTGCCGTGGGCTCCGCCCCAACCCTACGCGGTATTTCTGCACGCCACCAGCCGCGACGACAAGCTGTGGGCCGAGCCGAACTGGGTGGCGCTCGGGGCGCAGTTCAGCCAAGCCGGAATGCGCATTGTCCTGCCCTGGGGCAATGAGGCGGAAAGAACCCGCGCGGAACGCCTGTGCGGCGCGATTCCCGGTACAGTGCGCGCGCCCCGCCTTAAGCTGGACGAAGCCGCCGCCCTGCTCGGGCGCGCCCGGGCCGCCGTGGGCGTGGACACCGGCCTGAGCCACCTCGCCGCGGCCCTTGGCGTGCCGACTGTCGGCCTCTACACGGCAACCGACCCCGGACTCACCGGCCTCCATGCCGGCGCCCGCGCCGTCAACCTCGGGGGAAAGGCGACCTCCCCGGCGGTCGCCGAGGTTGCCGCCGCGCTCGGCCGGATGGGCATCCATGTCTAGCGCCCGCCTCCTGTACAACATCGGGCTGTGGCTGCTGCTGCCGCTCGTGTTCCTGCACCTCGTACGGCGCGCCTTCAAGCAGCCGGAATACCTGCGGCATGTCGGCGAACGCTTCGGCTTCTACCCGGTGCGCAGCGAGAAGCCCGTGATCTGGCTGCACACCGTATCCGTCGGCGAAACCCGCGCGGCCGAAAGCCTGGTGCGCAGGCTGCGCGAGGCGTACCCGGCCCATCGGCTGCTGCTCACCCACACTACCCCCACCGGGCGCGCCGCCAGCGAGCAGCTTTACGGCGATGAAGTGCTGCGCGTCTACCTGCCCTACGACTACCCCTTTGCGGTGCGCCGCTTCCTGCGACATTTCCGCCCCGCCATCGGCATCCTGCTGGAAACCGAAATCTGGTTCAACCTGATCCGCCAGTGCCGCCTGGCACAGACCCCCCTGCTGCTGCTGAACGCGCGCCTCTCCGCAAAGTCTGCCGCCGGCTACGGCCGCTTCCCCCGCCTGACGAAAAGCGCGCTGCAAGGGCTCAGCGCCATCGCCGCGCAGACCGAGGCCGACGCCGCGCGCCTCAAGGCGCTGGGCGCACCTGACGTCACCGTGATGGGGAACCTGAAGTTCGACATCCAGCCGCCCCCGGCCATGCTGCAACTCGGCGTACAGCTGCGGCAGCTGTTCGGTGCCGGGCGCCGTGTGTTCCTCGCCGCCAGCACGCGCGCCGGAGAGGAAGAACTGCTGCTCGACGTTTTCGACCAAGCCCGTATACCCGGCCTGCTCTGGGTGATCGTGCCGCGGCACCCGCAGCGCTTCAGGGAAGTGGCGGCACTGATCGAACAGCGCGGAATCCCGCTGCAGCGGCGCAGCGAAAACCGCCCCGTTGCCCCAGAGACAACCATCGTGCTCGGCGACAGCATGGGCGAGATGTTCGCCTACTATGCCGCGTGCGACCTGGCCTTCATCGGCGGCAGCCTGCTGCCCTTCGGCGGACAGAACCTGATCGAAGCCAGCGCCGTCGGCACGCCCGTGCTGATCGGCCCGCACACCTACAATTTCGAGAAGGCCAGCGAGGAAGCCGTCAAGCTGGGCGCCGCGCAGCGCTTGGCCGCCGCCGGAGAACTGCCGGAGCGCCTGCAGCACCTGTTCGGCCACCCCGAGGAACTGGCGACCATGGCGGACTGCGGACGGTCCTTCGTCGCCGCGCATCGCGGCGCCACCGAGATCGCGCTGGGCATCGTGGGGGAGCATCTGCGCGCCTGAGGGCGTGGGGGGGGGGGGGGGCGGCCCCAACCCAGCCCCTTAGCTCAAAAGGGAAACGCGGTAAATTTCCCGATTCGGCAATACGGCGAAGGCCTGAAACCAGTGTTTTAAATTCCCTTAACGGCC
>Ga0316628_100000278_pt1 | contig 31720 bp, 30 predicted proteins | sample OWC_Aug_M2_C1_D5_FD_207648 | JGI IMG/M metagenome (GOLD analysis project Ga0316628, IMG submission 207648) | Wetland soil microbial communities from Old Woman Creek delta, Ohio, United States - OWC_Aug_M2_C1_D5_C | ecosystem: Environmental > Terrestrial > Soil > Wetlands | place: USA: Ohio...
GAAAACGTTACCGGGTTGCCGGAAGCGCCGCCGGTGGCGCTCATGGTGGAGGTGCCGCCGACGCTGATTGCAGTGGGCGTCGCAGTCAGGCCGGTGATGGTCTGGGGGGCTTGCTGGATGCTGAAAGTCTGCGTGGCCGTGGTCGCCGCGTTCCAGTTGGTATCGCCGGCCTGGGCGGCGGTGATGGTGCAGTTGTTTGTGCCCGCGGTGAGGCCGGTCACTGTGGCCGTCGTCGCGCCGGTCGCCGTGACGGAGCACGCCGCCGGCGTGGTGGTGCCGAAGGTGACGGCGAGTCCGGACGACGCGGTGGCGGTCGCGGTGCTCGCCCCGTTGAACACCACCGTGGGCGCAGCGCCGAACGCGATGGTCTGGTTGCCCTTCGCGATGGTGAAAGTCACGGCCTGGCTCACGGTGCCCAGGGTGGTGAGCGTGCTCACCGTGGCGGCATAGCTGCCCGCCGTGGTGGGGGTGCCGGTGACCGCGCCGGTGGCCGTATTCAGCGTGAGACCGGCGGGAAGCCCGGTCGCGCCGTAGGGATTGGCGCCGGACGTCGTGCCGTTGGTCGTGATGGCGTAGCCGCCGAATGTGGCGCCTACCGTTCCGCTCGAAGTGGTCGCGCTGGTGATGCCCCAGATGTTGATCGTAATGGCCCCAGAGCCGCACCCCGTGACGTTACACGCTTGGGCGGTGATCGGGAACGCGCCAATCTGCGAGGGCGTGCCCGTGATGGCCCCCGTGGCGGTGTTGAGCGTCAGGCCTGCGGGCAGGGTGCCTGCCGTAATCGCATAGCTGGTGGGGCTGTTGCTGGCGACAAGGGTGTAGCTGAACGCCGTGTTGACCAGGTTGTTCACGGTGGCGGCGGTCACGGCGGGTGCCGGCGGGTTGACGGTTATCGGGAAGTCGTAGATGGTCGTCGTTGTGTTGTTGGCATTCGCTGCGGTATAGCGAACTATGTATTGGGTCGTCGCAGTGACGGTGGGCAGGGTACCCGAGACCGTTGCGCCGGACCCGGTGGCTGACCCCAAGTTATTGGTCGCGGTAAAGGTTGCGACGGCCGTGCCGAATACGCCTGCATTGTTGGTTCCCAGTGTCGCCGTGAAGGTGGTCGTGCTGGTCAGATAGTCGCCCGTCGCCGGAGCGGAGATCGTGTCGCTGAATGTCGCGCCGGAAGCGTAAGTCAGGCCCGAATTCGCAGAGGCGTTAAGCACCGGCTGCAGCTGGGTCGCAAAATACGCAGTCACGGTGTCCAGTATTGCGGTTGTCGCACCCATCGAAGTGGCAGGGGTGGCCAGCCCGTTCAACATGTTGTAGACCGTGGTGCCGGTATTTTTTGCGTAGTAGCCCACATTCTGCACGTTGAATGTCGTGATGAATGCGGTAGGCGAGGCATTCGTGGTAAAAGTGCTATTTGTATGGCAAGTACTGCAGGGCGGCCAGCCCGCAGCGGGAGTCACCCCGGCGTGAATTCCGGCGGCCTGGGCTTGCGACCAAGCCGCCAGTGACAGAATCAATACGGCGATGGCGCCGAGAATCTGTCTTTTATTCAGAAAAGTGAGAGCAGGAAAGGCGAGCGAGCGCCCCTGACGAGAATTGCGGATTTTTCCTGGAAACGCGCGCATCGCTCCTCCCCGAGCTGATTTGCTTGTCTTGCTACCCAACATCCCGAAAGACACCGCCTCCGCGCATAGCGGGCAGGCTGATATGAACCGGGAATCCCCTTTTTTGTGTGTCGCGACGGCAGGTTTTAAAGTTACTGTCTTGACGCCCCGGCTGATTGATGCCGAGTCGCGCATAGCACAAAGCAGGATAACATTAACAGGAAATATATTGAGCTGCTATATGCCTAAATATCTAGGCCGCGGGCAACTTGTTGAATATCCGGCGCATTGAAGGTTGATCCCCTTGAATTTAAAGGGGCTTGTTGCCTTGCGTTATGCTCGCGCGTCAGCGGTGAACGGAACGGAAAGGAATACCCGGCGGAATGCCGGGAACGGCGCGTGCCCACGGGCCTGGCAGACGGAGCGAGGGCGCGGCATCCGGGCCCGGATGCCGCAAACTGGCCTGGGGTCAGTCCTTGTACGCCTCGATTTCGAATTCCAGCTTGATGTCGTCGCCCACGTTGGGCAGGAAGGCCTTCATGCCGAAGTCGGAGCGCTTGATGTGCGCCGTGGCGCCGGCGCCGCATTCATCCTTCTTGCTCATCGGGTTGGTACCGCAGTTGAACTCGGTGACGGTCAGCGTCACGGGCTTGGTCACGCCGAGCAGGGTCAGTTCGCCTTCGATGCTGGCAGGCTTGCTGCCATTGAACTTGATCTTGTTCGATTTGTAGGTGATGCTGGGAAACTCGGCGGCATTGAAGAAATCCGGCGATTTCAGGTGTTCGTCGCGCTTGGCGAAACCCGTGTCAACCGACGCCGATTCGATGGCAATGTCAACCGTGCCGGTCTTGGCGGCGGTGTCCAGGGTGATCTTGCCGCTGCTCTTGTCGAAGCGCCCGTGCATGGTCGAGAAGCCCAGGTGGTTGATGGTGAAATGGGCGAAGGTGTGCGGAGGATCGACCGTGTAGGAATTGCTCGCATGGGCGGCCAGCGGCAGGCCGGCGGCAATCATAAGGGCCGTGGAAAAGGCAAAGACGTTCTTCTTCTGCATTCTATTCTCCTCAGGTTAGAGCGGTGGCGCACCGGCCACTCGCCAGGTCAGGAACACTGCGGCCGCCGCGCAAGCCAGGGTTGCGGCGGACAGCAACACGGATTGTAACCAAACGGCCGATTTTTCGGAAACGGGCAGGGCATGCGCCACCGGGGGGATGGCGCCCAGCGCGATCAGCGCATACCAGGGCAGCTCCGCCGTCAGGACCGCGAGCATACCCGTCAGCGCGGCGATGAGCGACAAGGGCAGGGTGAAGGGCCGGCCGGCAGGCAGGCGGCTGTTGGTGAGCATCTGTATCAGCAGGAAAGCGCCCGCCGCGGCTCCCAGCGACATGCCATACAGGCCGAGCAGGGCGGAGGCGCCCAGCAACGCCGCCGCACCGGTGCCCAGGCCCAGCGCCACCCCGGCACTCGCCGCGCGCGCCGGGTGGGCACTCAGCATGTCCATCCAGTAGACCATCCAGCCGCAGTACAGGGCAATGCCTGCGCTCCACAGGAACATATTGGTCGGCCCCTGCTGTTGCAGGATGCGCTGTGCGACCCAGATCGCCGCGCCGCCTCCGGCCGCCGCCAGCAGCGGGCGCACCCACGCGGCATTGAACGGCATCAGCACGACAGTGGCGACGGGCGCCGCCAGGCCCAGCAGCACAATCTTGCGCGCGGCAGTGAGCGATTCAAAGGAAAAGCCGACGACCAGATAGACGGTGACTGCGAAACCGGCGGCGACCGCCAGGCCGCTCAGGCGCAGCCGCTGCAGCAATTCCGCCACCAGCAGGGCGACGAAGAAAGGAACCAGGCCGCCCTGTACGGCGGGGTGATGCAAAAGCTCGTGCAACTTATTCTCCCGAAAACGTTCAAACCTGCGCGGAGTGTACCACCCGGCCCGGTGGCTTGAAAAACGCCGGAGTGGCCCAACGTGAAAGTCGTGCGAGCGGAACGGTCTTGCGCCACGGACACGCCGCGTTACGCTTGGGAGAAAAACGCATGAAACGGATATTCCTGTTTATCCTGACCAACCTGGCGGTTGTGTTCGTCATCAACATCACGCTGCGACTGCTGGGCATCGACCGCATCGTCAACCAGAGCGGCGTCATCAACTTCAACGGCCTGCTGGTGGTCTCGCTGGTCATCGGATTTTCCGGGTCCATCATTTCGCTGCTGATGTCAAAATGGTCGGCCAAGATGATGGTCGGTGCGCAGGTCATCGAAAACCCGGTGGACCCGGGCCAGCGCTGGCTGGTGGATACGGTGCGCAGGCTGGCGTCACAGGCCGGCATCGGCATGCCGGAAGTGGCGGTCTACGACGCGCCCGACCTCAATGCCTTTGCCACCGGCTGGAACCGCAACGATGCGCTGGTCGCGGTGAGCACCGGCTTGCTGCAAAACATGGGCAAGGACGAGATCGAGGCCGTGCTGGGCCACGAGATCAGCCATGTGGCCAACGGCGACATGGTCACGCTGGCGCTGATCCAGGGTGTAGTGAACACCTTTGTGATTTTCTTTGCCAAGCTGTTCGGCATCCTGGTGGATCGCATCCTGCTCAAGAACGACGAGCGACAGGGGCCCGGCATCGGCGCCTTCGTGGCCGAGATCGTGGCGCAAGTGGTGCTCGGCGTGCTGGCCAGCATCATCGTCATGTGGTTTTCGCGGCAGCGGGAATTCCGTGCCGATGCGGGCGGAGCCAGCCTGGCAGGCCGCGGCAAGATGATCGCCGCCCTGGAACGGCTGAGGCTCAACCAAGAGCAGGCCACCCTGCCCGAGAAGATGGCCGCCTTCGGCATCTCCGGCGGCAGCGCCATTACCAGACTGTTCATGACCCATCCGCCGCTGGACGAGCGCATCAACGCCTTGCGCGCCGGCCAGTGAGGCGCGGCGGCGTACACCTGCAGTTCGGGGCGGGCCGCATTCCGTGAGGGGTAAAATGAAAAGGCTTGCGCTGCCGCAAGCCTTTTTCGTTGCAGGACGCCGCTGCTACGGCTCGCCCCCGGGCGTGGCGGGAACCGCGGAAGCCGCGGCCGGGCTGCTCGCCGGCGTGACCGGAGGCGCCGCGGCAGGGGCGGCCGGCTTCGTTGCCGGGGCTGAGGGCGGAGGCGGGCTGTCTTCGTCCTCCTCGTCCTCCAGCTTTTCCATCGGCGGATGGCCGTCATAGACCTGGCTCTGGCGGTGGGACAGGTACGCATCGCGCATGAACGAATAGGGGTCCAGGCCCGCGATGTTGAGGAGCTGTTCGCTGTCCAGCAGGTTGGCGCGCATCCTGACGCCATCCAGGACCACCATCTCATTGCGCGCCGCGACGGGCCGGACGTTGATGGCCGGCGAGGTGATGCTGTCCGCGTACAGCCCTACGCCATCGCGCACCGAGCTGGGGCCGAAAAAGGGCAGCACCAGATAGGGACCGCTCGGTATGCCCCAGTAGCCCAGGGTCTGTCCAAAATCCTCATGGTGCTTGGGAAGGCCGCCGGCCGCGGCGAGGTCGGCCAGGCCGAGCGCGCCAAAGGTGGTGTTGATCACTACGCGCCCCGCATCCGACACCGCCTGCGCGAATTTGAACTGCAGCACGTCGTTCAGCGTGACCACCACGTCGTTCAGGTTGGAGAAGAAATTGTTGATCATGACGCGCCCACCGGCCGGCACCACGGTCTTATAGCCCTCTGCCACAGGCTTGAGCACCGCGCGGTCCAGCTTGTCGTTGAAGGTGTACATGCTGCGGTTGAACGGCTCGAACGGATCTTTCGGGTTATGATAGCCGGATGTGGAGGCACAGCCGCTCAGAAGCAGGATCGCGGTAAATGTAAGGAAAAGGCGTGAAATGATCGTTAACTCGCTTAATGGATGTGCGCAATTATATGGGGAAAACGCATGATGGCAAGCCGCTTGGCAGGGCGTGCTCCCGGCGCTTCCCAAAAACCGGATCGCCGATTGGCAAGTGAAATACTCCGCTGACAAACCGCTGTTGAGCATCACCGTGCTCTTCTTGCTGCTGGCGCTCATTGAAACGGGCTTGCTGCACGCCCTGCAGCCGCTGGAAAACCACCTGTCCGATTTCTTCGTGCGCCAGCAGGCAGAGGGCCTGCAACCCGACCCGGACATCGTCATCGTGGACATAGACGACGCGAGCCTTGCGCGCATGCAGGAGCAGGCGGGCAGCTGGCCCTGGCCGCGTTCGGTGCACGGCGAGCTGGTGCGCGGCATCGCGCGCGAGCATCCTGCCGCCATCGTGTTCGACATCCTGTTCAGCGAGCCGGACCAATACCGGCCCGAGAGCGACAGGCTGTTCAACGCGGCACTGGACGTGGACAGCAAAATCTATTTTCCCATGGTGCGGCGCGATGAGGCGGTGGACGCCTCGGGTGCGCCGGTTGCCAAGGTCGCGCCCCTGCTGGGACTGGTGCGCACCCCGGAGGCCGACGACAACGCCCGCATCGCGGTTCTGGCGCCGCTGGCCATAGACCCCAGGCACTGGCGCACCGGCACCATCAACTTCTATCGCGATCCGGATGGAGTGGGGCGCCGCGCCCGGCTGTACACGCCCGCATATGGCTGGCTGATCCCCTCGCTGGTCGCGCGGGTGGCCACCGACCTCGGCTACCACGTGCCGCAGCAGCAGGATGAGATCCTCGCCTGGCGCGGCAAGGCGCGCGCGTTCAAGCATGTCTCCTACGCCGACCTGTATGACGACTTCGGACGCGAGCACCCGGAGCGCCCGCAGAACGAACTTACCGGCAAGATCGTCATCATCGGCACCGATGCCACCGGCCTGCACGACATGGTGGTGACCCCGGTGGACAGCCAGTATCCCGGCATGGAGGTGCTGGCCACTGCGCTGGACAACCTCAAGAACGGGCGCACGATGCGGGCGGCGCCCGCGTGGTTCCCGCCGCTGTTGGCGCTGACTCTGCTGGGCATGGCCGCTTCGCTCCTGCTGCGCCGCGGCCATGTGCTGCGCGCGGGGCTGCTGCTGGCGATGGCCACCGCCGCCCTGCTGGCGGGCAGCTATCTGGCCGTCGGGCGGCTCTATTTGCTGCCGGTGGCGGTGCCGCTGGTGCTGGCGTGGGCCTATTACTTCTTGTGTGCGCTGGCGGAGTACCTGCGCGAGCGGCGCGAGCGCGAGCTGGCCATGCGCGAGTTCAGCCGCTTCGTCAACCCGCATGTGGTGCGCGAACTCCTCGCGCACGGCGGGCTTTCGCGCAGCGGCGAGAGCCGCCAGATCACCGTGCTGTTTTCCGACATCCGCGGCTTCACCACGCTGTCCGAACAGCGCACCCCGCAGGAAATCGTGGCGCTGCTCAACCGTTACTTCAGCCTGCAGGTCGATGTGATCTTCCGCCACGGCGGTTCGCTGGACAAATTCATCGGCGACTGCATCATGGCGTTCTGGGGCGCGCCGCTGGACGATGCGCAGCATGCGAAGAACGCGGTCGCGGCCGCACTGGAAATGGCCGAAGTGCTGCAGCGCTTCAAGCAGGAACTGGGCGGGCAGGACGCGGATTTCGATGTCGGCATCGGCATCCATTCCGGTCCGGCCGTGGTCGGGCTGATCGGCTCGGACCAGCGGCGCGAATACACCGCCATCGGCGACACGGTGAATCTTGCCAGCCGCATCGAGGGGCTGACCAAGGGCGTGTCGCGCATCCTGGTTTCGCGCGAGACCCGGGACCTGTGCGGGGAGGCCTTTGCTTTCGAGCCGTTCGGTTCATTCAAGGTCAAAGGCCGGGATCGGGAAGTGGAACTGTTTGCACCTGTTAGAAAGGAGATTCGATGAAACCCTGGAAATTCATGTTTGCTGTGGCGCTGGCACTGGCATGCAGCCTGGCGCAGGCCGGCGAAACCGCCTACACCGTGCGGCCCACGGCGCTGAAGGCCAAACCCTACACCGATGCCCAGACCATCGACGATCTGGCGCAGAATGCACGGGTCGAGATCGTTGGTCGCCGCGGCAGCTGGAACAGGGTCAAGGTGAACGATAAGACCGGCTGGGTGAAAATGCTCGCCCTGCGCCTGGGCGAGACGGCGCAGAAGAGCGGCGACAGCGGCTTCAAGAGCCTGTTCAACATGGCCTCCACCGGCGGCAGCGGCAGCAACATGACCACTGGCGTTCGCGGCCTGGACGAGGAAAAGCTGCACCACCCGCAGCCCAATCCGCAGGCGCTGGAGACCGTGCACGGCTTTGCCGTCAGCAAGGAAGAGGCGCGCCAGTTCGCCAGGACCGGCACGCTGGCGGCGGTGCGCATGGATTACCTGCCCGCCCCGGCGGCCAAGTGAGGGAGACTGAGATGAAAATCGGATTTACCATTGCCGCGCTGCTGGGCAGTCTTGCTCTGCCCGCCGCGGCTTTCGATTTCAGCAACCTGGACAGCCTGAAGAATGCGCTGAAGACGGCACAGAGTGTCGGCCAGCAAGTGAAGCAGGCGACTGAGGACGTGCCCGAGCCCAAGGAAATCGAGATGGGCGGCGGCATCGCCAGCAACCTGCTGGGGGCGGCGCCCCCGCTCAAGAATCCGGCGGTGCAGAAATATGTGAACGACGTGGGCCGCTGGCTGGCGCTGCAGACCGAGCGCCCGGACTTGCCCTGGCAATTCGCCGTGCTGGACGACGAGGACGTCAATGCCTTTGCAGCCCCCGGCGGCTACGTGTTCATCACCAAGGGATTGCTGATGCACATGAAGAGCGAAGCGGAGCTGGCGGGCGTGCTGGCGCACGAAATTTCCCATGTGCTGCGCAAGCACCACCTCAACGCGATCAAGAAGGGTGCGCGCACCGGGCTGATGGCGGAGTTTGCCGCGCAGGCCGTGAAGGAAAAAGGCGGCAATCCGAACCTGCTCAAGCTGGTCAACGCCGGTACCGAACTCTACGCGCGCGGCCTGGACAAGGATGACGAGTTCGAGGCCGACCGCATGGGGGTGGTGATCGCCGCGCGCGGCGGCTACGATCCCTATGGCCTGCCCGCGGTACTGCAGACACTGCAGAGCCTGAACGCGAAGGACAGTAAGCTGGCCCTGATGTTCAAAACCCACCCGGCGCTGTCGGACAGGCTGAGCCTGCTGGACAAGTTGATGACGGGACGGTTTGAGAGTCTGGAGGGGCAGCCGGATCTGGCGGAGCGGTTTGGTTCGGTGATGGGCGGGAAATAGGGGGAGGGGTCTGGCGGGGCGTCGCCCGCGAACCGGGCCGAGGGGGAACAACGGACTGTCGTTCCAGCCTTCGCCGGAATGACAGGGCGGCGGAAGCGCCAGGAACGGGGCGCATGCAATGCGCCCCAAAGCCTCCGCGCCGGGCGCGGCTACCCCTTCGGCGGCTCCAGGTTCCCCATGTGAAACCGGAACTCCCCCGCCCTGCGGTCGGCGAAATAATTCTCCAGCGCGTAGCGCACGGCGCGGAAGGCAAGTTCATCCCAGGGAATCTCGTTTTCCGCAAACAGCTTCACCTCCAGGCTTTCCATGCCGGGGCTGAAGTCGAGATCGATCAATCTTGCGCGAAACAGCATCTGCACCTGGCTGATGTGGGGGATGTTGTAGAGCGAATACAGCTCGCCGATTTCAACCCGGGCATTGGCTTCCTCCAGCGTTTCGCGCGCCGCGCCCTCCAGTGTGGTTTCGCCGTTCTCCATGAACCCGGCGGGCAGGGTCCACAGGCCGAGACGCGGCTCGATGGCGCGGCGGCACAGCAGGATGCGCCCGTCTTCCCATTCCGGAATCGCGCCGACGATCAGCTTGGGGTTGTAGTAGTGGATGGCGGCGCAGGCGGTGCAGACGTGGCGCTCGCGGTGATCGTCAGGCGGCAGCCGCAGTTCAACCGGGGCGCCGCATTCAGGACAGAATTTCATGCCGCCTTCCTGTGCCGCGCCGCGGGTCCAATTACTGCGTCACGGTTTGGACCGGCGCGCTGGCGGGCGGTGTGCCGGAGAGCCGCGCGCCAGTGAGTTGGGCGCCGGCCGGCTGTGTGCCGCCCTTGGTGTTCAGGTCGAGCACGCGTTGCGCGTCGTCGCGCAATTTCGTCAGGCCCAGGGCATCGTAGGCTTGCACCATGATCTGCAGCGCATCGATGGTCTGCGGCGTTTGCGGGAAGTCGCTGAGCACGGTCTTGGCGCGGTTTGCTGCGGCCACGTAGGCGCCGCGGCGCAGGTAATAGCGGCCGACGTTGAGTTCGTGGCGTGCCAGCGTGTTGGCGAGGAATTGCATGCGCACCCTGGCATCCGGCGAGTAGATGCTGTCCGGGAAGCGCGTTAGCAGTTCCTTGAAGGCATCGAAGGCATCCTGCACCGATCCCGGATCATGGTCGGCCAGGTCGCGCTTGACCCAGGAACTGAAAATGCTGAGGTCGGCATTGAAGTTGATCAGTCCCTTCAGGTAGTACATGTAATCCAGGTGGGGGCTGGTCGGGTACTGCTTGATGAAGCGATCCACCGCGGTCAGCGCGGACTCGGGTTCGTCGTGTTTGTAGTAGGCGTAAGCGAGCTCCATCTGCGCCTGCTGCGCGTAGGCGCCATAGGGATAGCGCGACAGCAGCGATTCGAGGAGCTTTGCGCTCTTCTCGTAGTTGCGATCAGTCATCTCGCTCATCGCTTCGCTGTACATCTCATCGGCCGGCCGCGATGGGCCCCCGGAGTCTCCGTCGGTCAACGAGGGCGAGGTGCCACAAGCGGTTAGCGAGAGCAGCAGGATTAAGGCTAAACTATGACGCATGACTGAATCCGGAATGACTTTGCGCGATTATACATCCCCCGAACTTTCCCCGCTTGCGCTCACCGTCCCCGGGGAGTGCGCGGGCATGCGCCTGGATCAGGTGCTGGCCAGGCTGCTGCCGGAATATTCGCGCAGCCGCCTGCAGGACTGGGTGGCCCAGGGGCGGGTGAAAGTGGAAGGCCATGCCGCCGCGCCGAAGCAGAAGATGTGGGGCGGCGAGCACATCGACGTGTTGCCGATGGCGCACCCTGCGGAGCAGGCGCACAAGGCTGAGGCCATCGCCCTCGACGTGGTGTACGAGGACGACGCCATCCTGGTCATCAATAAGCCCGCCGGGCTGGTGGTGCATCCCGGCAGCGGCAACTGGGAGGGCACGTTGCTCAACGCGCTGTTGCACCACGCGCCGCGGCTTGCGGGCATTCCGCGCGCCGGCATCGTGCACCGCCTGGACAAGGATACCAGTGGCCTGTTGGTGGTGGCGAAGACGCTGACCGCGCAGAACGCACTGGTGCGCCAGCTCCAGGCGCGCAGCGTACGCCGCGTATATTACGCGCTGGTCTACGGCGAAGTGGCGCGGGGCGGCACCGTGGATGCGCCGGTCGGCCGGCATTTGTCCCAGCGCACCAAGATGGCCGTGGGCGAGCACGGCAAGCCCGCGGTCACCCACTATCAGGTGGAGGAGCGCTTCCCCGGCTGCACCCTCGTGCGCTGCAAGCTGGAGACCGGCCGCACGCACCAGATCCGCGTGCATATGGCTTCCATCCACCACCCGCTGGTGGGCGACCACACCTACCTCAGGGGGGCGCAAAAATGCCCGCCGCAGCTGCGGCCGATCCTGGGGAAATTCCCGCGCCAAGCCCTGCATGCCGCGGAACTTGGGCTTGAACATCCCGAAACCGGGGGGTGGATGGAATGGCACGCCGGGATGCCGCAGGACATGCGGGATCTGCTGGACGAGATCAGGGGCGCCGCGCATGAGCCTGCTTGAGCACTGCATCATCCCCGAGTGGCCTGCGGCGCCGAACGTGAAGGCGCTGCAGACCACGCGCCGCGGCGGCGTGAGCGCTGCCCCCTACGACAGCCTCAACCTGGGCGACCATGTCGGCGATGCGCCGCAGGCCGTGGCGCGCAACCGCCAGCTGCTTTCTTCATTGCTTCCCGGCGAGCCGGTATGGCTCAACCAGGTCCACGGCGTCGAGGTGGTCAACGCGGATGCGGCAGGCTGCCAGCCGCGCGCCGATGCCTGCATTGCCACCCGCAAGGGCGCGGTGTGCGTGGTGATGACGGCAGACTGCCTGCCCATCCTGTTGTGCGATGACGAAGGCTCCGTTGTCGGGGCGGTGCATGCCGGGTGGCGCGGCCTGTGCGCGGGCATTGTCGAGCGCACCGTGCACGCGATGGACGTTGCGCCACACAGGATGCTGGCGTGGCTGGGCCCCGCCATCGGGCCCGCGTCATTCGAAGTGGGCGAGGAAGTGCGCGCGGCCTTCGCGGCGCAACAGCCGCAGGCGGCCGAGGCGTTCACGCCTGCCGCGCCGGGAAAATATCTCGCCGACCTCGGATTGCTCGCGCGCCAGCGCCTGCAGGCATTGGGGATCAGCCGCATCCATGGCGGCGGGTTCTGCACCTACCGGGAGCGCGAGCGTTTCTTTTCCTACCGCCGCGACGGCGCCACCGGGCGCATGGGCACATTCATCTGGCTGGGATGAATGCCGCGCGGTGTTGACACTCCGGGCAGGCGGGCCTACCATGGAATCGAGCTCAAGGCCTGCAGCCTTGGAAATGATCCGGCAAACATGAATCTGTCGCAATATATCAACCGCCGTGTGGTGCGCCTCCTGATGGGGCTCATGCTGTTCGCCCAGTGGGTGATGCCCGCCAGCGCCTATGCGGCGGGCGATGCGGCGCCAATGAACGCCTCGGCCATGGCCCAGTCCGGGTCGATGGCCGCCGCCATGCCCTGTCACGGGAAGCAGGCGCCTCGCGCCGCCGCATGCCTGACGCACTGCTCGCAGGCCGACCAGGCCAGTCTCGATCATCTCATGCTGGCTGCCGCGCCAGTGGGCGCGGCAGGCTGGCTTGTGGCGGTTCCTCCCGTGCGGAACCTGGTCCTGCCGCTTGGCCGGTCGCAGGTGCTCCTGGACTCCGGCCCCCCCATTCCCATCCGTTTCTGTTCCCTCCTGAATTAGCCATGGCCTGCGCATGACTGTCCCGCCATTGCGGGGCGGTCGTGCGCGCCAATTTTCCGCATAGCGGTATGCCGCCCGTGGCGGCGTGCGAGGTTGGAGATGGAGCATGGGAAACGGATTCAGGATATTTATTTGCGTGTTGTTGATGGCGAGCCCGGCATGGGGCGCGGGGCCCGCGGACGTGCCGGGAGCGAGCGTGCAGGGCTTGCTGGAGTGGCTGGAGCGCGACAGCGCGGAGCTGTCGGCGGCGCGGCACGAGGCGGCTGCTGCGCAGCAGCAGGCGGAAGCGGCCGGTACGCTGCCCGACCCCAGCGTGCGCATCGACTGGTGGGACATCAGCCGCAACAATCCGACGCTGGACCCCCGGATGGACGGGCAGACGATGTACAGCGTGCAACAGCCCATACCCGGCTGGGGCAAGCGGGATGCGCAAAAGCGCGCGGGGGAGGCGGACGCCGCCGTGGCGCGCGAAAAGCAGCGCGCTGTCACTGCGGAATTGCGCACCCAGGTGAAACTGGCCTATGCCCAGTATTACCAGGCATACCATGCGCTGCAGCTGAACGAGGAACTGGGCGGTTTCACCGATACGGTGGCGCAGCTCGCGCAGTCGCGCTACGAGACCGGACTGGCCAGCCAGCAGGAAATGGTCCGCGCGCAGCTTGAGCAATCCGCGCTGCAGACCGAGCGCTACGGACTGCAGGCCGAATTCAGCCAGAGCCAGGCGCGCATCAACGCCTTGCTCAACCGTCCCGCGCATGCAGAACTGCGGGAGCCCGCGGCGCTGCGGCCCATGCCCCTCACCGTGGTGATGAACGAGACGGCGCTTGAACAGCGCCTGCACGATGCCAGCCCCGAGCTGGCCGGGCAGGCTGCCCTGGTCGCCTCCGCGGAAAGCAACGCCGACCTGGCGCACAGGAATCTGACCCCGGATTTCACGGTGGGGTTCGGCCCGGTGCAGCGCGGCAGCACGCTCAGCACCTGGAACGCCATGCTGGAATTCACCCTTCCCCTGCATCACGACACCCACCACGCTCACCAGCACCAAGCCGACGAAATGCTGGAAGCCAGCCGCGCCCGCAGGCAGGCAACGGAGGTGCGCGTGCTCGGCGAACTGCGCGAACGCTATGCGGCCCTGCAAGCCGCGCAGCAGCAGGAAGCGCTGATTGTGCAGCGGGCGCTGCCGCTGGCCGACCTGGCGTTCAGGGGCGCGCTGGCCGGTTACCGCAACGGCCGCGTTGATTTCTCCACCCTGCTGGAGGCGAAGCGCCAGGTGCAGAAGACGAAGCTCGATCAACTGAATGCCCAGATCGCGCAGCAAATCAACCTGGCCGAAATAGAACGGCTGATAGGAGAAGACTTATGAAACGGTCCGCCATTGCGATCGCCGTCCCGATCGTGATCGTCACGGCAGGGCTGGGCGTGGTCGCGGGATACGAGTGGGGGCGCCAGCATTCCGCCGCGCCGCCGCTTGTTGCCGGGGCGGAGCGCAAGATTGTTTACTACCGCAATCCGATGGGCTTGCCCGATACCTCGCCGACGCCGAAGAAGGACTCCATGGGCATGGACTATGTCCCGGTGTATGAAGGCGAAGAGGCGGAAGGCGCGAGCGTTGCCGTGTCGCCGGAGCGTGTTCAGCTGCTTGGCGTGAGCACCGAGCCGGTGCAGCGGCGCGAGCTCGCCCGGACCGTGCGCGCCAGCGCCGCGGTGCAGCCGAACGAACGCAACCTGCGCCTGATCGCTCCCCGCTTCGAGGGCTGGGTACAGCAGTTGTATGTCAATGCCACCGGCCAGCGCGTGTCCCGCGGACAGGCGCTGCTTACCGTGTACAGCCCGGAGCTGGAAAGCGCGGTGCGCGAATATCAGCTGGCCGTGGAATCGGGGCTGGCCGACGTGGCGCGCAGCACCCGGGCGCGCCTGGAGAACTGGGAGATCAGTGAGCAGGACCTCACGCAGCTGCAGCACGGTGCGGCCAACCTGGTGCTGCGCTCGCCCGTCAACGGCGTGGTGCTGGAGAAACCGGCCACGGCGGGCGCGCGCTTTGCGCCCGGTGAGGTGCTGTTCAGGCTGGCCGATCTTTCCACCGTGTGGGTGCAGGCGGAAGTGCCCGAGCTGGACCAGGCCATGCTGCGGGTGGGGCAGCCGGCCAGCGTCACCGCCGATGCTTACCCCGGCGAGACGTTTCACGGCAGGGTGAGCTTCATTTCGCCGGTACTGAATGCGCAGACCCGCACCGTTCAGGTGCGCGTGGAACTGCCCAACCGCGACGGCCGCCTGCGCCCCGCTATGTTCGCCAGCGTCGAATTTTCGGCAGTCCAAAAAACCGCGCCGGTGCTGAGCATCCCCCAGTCCGCGGTGATAGACACCGGCACGCGCCAAGTGGCGCTGGTGCAGGTGGCCCCCGGCCGCTTTGCGCCGCGCGCGCTGAAGCTGGGGCAGCTGGCCGCGGGTTATGCCGAAGTGCTGGACGGGCTTGCCGAGGGCGAACTGGTGGTGACCCGAGCCAACTTCCTGCTGGATGCGGAGAGCAACCTGAAGGCGGCACTGGGTGCCCCTACGCAGCCTGCGCCACCACCGGCCATGCCGGAACACCGGTTGGGACAGGTGCCGGCCGCGACGGAGCACCATCATGCTCGCTAGGTTGATCGAATCGTCGGCGCGCAATCGCGTGCTGGTCCTGCTCGCCACCCTGTTGCTGGTGCTGGCCGGCATCTATGCCATCGCCAAGACGCCGCTGGACGCGCTGCCCGATCTCTCGGACACGCAGGTCATCGTCTATACCGAATTCGCCGGGCAGGCGCCCCAGGTGGTGGAGGACCAGGTCACCTACCCGCTCACCACGGCGCTGCTGGCGGTGCCCAAGTCGAAGGTGGTGCGCGGGTTCTCGTTCTTCGGCGCCTCGTTCGTGTACGTGATCTTCGAGGACGGCACCGATGTGTACTGGGCGCGCTCGCGGGTGCTGGAGTACCTCAACCAGGCGGCAGGCCGCATGCCGGCCGGCGTGACGCCCTCGCTGGGGCCGGATGCCTCCGGCGTGGGCTGGGTCTACCAATACGCGCTGCTGGCGAAGGACAAATCGCTGGCCGAGCTGCGCACCGTGCAGGACTGGTACCTGCGCTACCAGCTCGCCAAGGCGCAGGGCGTGGCCGAAGTCGCCTCCGTCGGCGGCTTTGTGCAGCAGTACCAGGTCACGGTGGACCCGGTGAAGCTGCGCGCGTACGGCATTCCGCTGTCGCGCATCACGCAGGCGATCCGCGGGGCCAACCGCGACGTGGGCGGGCGCACGCTGGAGATGGCCGAGACCGAATACATGGTGCGCGGGCGCGGCTACCTGCGCGGTGTGCCGGACCTGGAAACGCTGGCGCTGAAAAGCGAGCAGGGCACGCCGGTGCTGCTGCGCGACGTGGCGCGCGTCGAGCTGGTGCCGGACGAGCGGCGCGGGCTGACCGAATTGAACGGCGAGGGCGAGGTGGTGTCGGGCATTGCCCTGGCGCGTTACGGCGAGAACGCGCTTTCCGTGATCCGCAACATCAAGGCGCGCATTGCCGAAATCGGCGGAGGGCTGCCGCCCGGGATTTCGGTGCTGGCCGTATACGACCGGTCCGGCCTGATCGAGCGCGCGATAGACACGCTCACGCATACGCTGGCCGAGGAAGGACTGATCGTCGCGCTGGTGTGCCTCGTATTCCTGCTGCATGCGCGAAGCGCCCTGGTGGCGATTCTGATGCTGCCGGTCGGCATTCTGATCGCCTTCATCGCCATGCGCCTGCTTGGCATCAACTCCAACCTGATGAGCCTGGGCGGTATCGCCATCGCCATCGGCGCCATGGTGGATGCCGCGATTGTCATGATAGAGAACGCGCACAAGCACCTGGAACGGCTGCGGCCCGGAGAATCGCGCGACGCTGCGATCATGGCCGCCTGCCGCGAGGTGGGGCCCGCGCTGTTCTTCTCGCTGCTGATCATCACCGTCTCGTTCCTGCCGGTGTTCACCCTGGAAGCGCAGGAAGGGCGGCTGTTCTCTCCGCTGGCCTATACCAAGACCTTCTCCATGGCGGGTGCGGCCCTGTTGTCGGTCACGTTGGTGCCGGTGCTCATGCTGTACTTCATCCGCGGCCGCATACGCACCGAGGCGGAAAATCCGGTGAATCGCGCGCTGATCCGCGCCTACCGGCCCCTGTTGGAATGGGCCCTGTCCCACAAGGGCATGGTGCTCGGCCTGGCGCTGCTTTCCATGCTGGTTACGCTGTATCCCTGGAGCCACCTCGGCAGCGAGTTCATGCCCACCCTGAACGAGGGCACGCTGCTGTATATGCCCGCCTCGCTGCCCGGCATGTCCGTGACCAAGGCCACGGAGTTGCTGCAACTGCAGGACCGGGTGATCAAAAGCTTTCCCGAGGTCGAATCGGTGTACGGCAAGGCCGGGCGCGCGCAGACCGCGACCGATCCCGCACCGCTGGAAATGTTCGAGACCGTGATCAACCTCAAGCCGGAGGGCGAGTGGCGCGCCGGCATGACCACCGACAAGCTGATCGCCGAGATGGACCGCGCGTTGCATCTGCCCGGCATCGCCAATTCCTGGACCATGCCGATCAAGGCGCGCATCGACATGCTTTCCACCGGCATCCGCACGCCTGTCGGCATCAAGGTGTTCGGGCGTGACCTCGACGAAATCGAGTCGCTCGCGCGCCAGATCGAATCGGTCATGCGGAGCGTGCCGGGAACGGCCAGCGCCTATGCCGAGCGCGTCACCGGCGGCCACTACCTCAACATCGAGCCGGACCGCACCCGGCTCGCGCGCTACGGACTGACTTCCGGCGACGTGATGGATGTGGTCGCAACGGCACTGGGCGGCGAGACCGTCACCTCCACGGTGGAAGGGCGCGAGCGCTTCGGCGTGACCGTGCGCTACCCGCGCGAACTGCGCGACAGCCCGCAGCACATTGCCGAGGAGGTGCTGGTGCCCACCCCGCAGGGGGCGCAGGTTCCCCTGGGGCAACTGGCCCGGGTGGCCATTGCACGGGGCGCCCCGTCGATCCGCACCGAGAATGCGCTGCTGTCGGCCTATGTCTATGTAGACACGCGCGAGTCCGACCTGGGCGGTTTTGTCGGCCGCGCGCAGCGCCTGGTTAACCAGCAGGTGAAAGTCCCGCCGGGATACTACGCCACCTGGAGCGGCCAGTACGAATACATGGAGCGGGCAGCGGCGAAAATGGCCATTGTGATCCCGCTTACGCTGCTGATCATCTTCATGCTGCTGTACCTCTATTTCAGGCGCGTTACGGAATCGCTGATCGTGATGCTGTCGGTGCCATTCGCGCTGGTGGGCGGCGTCTGGCTGCTGTGGCTGCTCGGCTATAACCTCAGCGTCGCGGCGGCGGTGGGCTTCATCGCGCTGGCGGGCGTGGCGGCGGAAACCGGCGTGGTGATGCTGGTCTATCTGGAACAGGCGTGGAGCCGGATTCAGGCCGGGCAGGGGCAGGGTGCTGCACTGGCCGACCTGTATGCCGCGGTCATGGAAGGCGCGGTGCAGCGCGTGCGCCCGAAGATGATGACGGTGGCCGCCATTATGGCCGGCCTGCTGCCCATCCTGCTCGGCAGCGGCACCGGCTCCGAAGTGATGCGGCGCATCGCCGCGCCCATGGTGGGCGGCATGGTTACGTCCACGGTGCTGACGCTGATGGTGATCCCTGTCATCTACGCGCTGGTGAAAGAAATACAACTCAAGAAACGCGGTAAAAGGCTGTCCGCGGGCGCAGCCGCATGAAGTTGTGACGCCCGCATCAACTTTGAAGAGGAAACGGAAATGAAGAGCAAGTGGTGGCTGGCCATCGCGCTGATGGCCGCAAGCAGCGGACTGGGTTTTGCGGCGCAGGGCCCGATGGAGACGGGAGGGAGGACCGTGTCTTCCCGCGATGCCGCAACGGCGGCTAAAGTGGTGTCGGTGGATGCGGAGCACAAGACCGTCAGGCTGGCGCACGAGCCGGTCAAAGCGCTGGGATGGTCTGCCATGACGATGGATTTCAAGGTGGCGGATGGTGCGCTGCTGAACGGGCTGAAGGCCGGCGATGCGGTAATGTTCGAACTCGGCAAGGCAGCGGATGGGGTCTGGCAAATTACGCGGATCACGCGCCAGGAAGCTAAGCCAGCGGCGCCCTAGAAAATCCGGGCTTCGGCGGGTTTTTCCGGCTGGGAAATTCGTCGCTGCGCGGGCATTTGCTATAATCCGCCGCTTGGCGCGGCACGAGCCGCACCCCTGTGATCAACCCGAGACAACAAAAGAGAATTGAACATGAAAAAACTGCTGTGGGCGCTCGTCGCATTCTTTGCATTTTCCGTTGCCGCATTCGCTGCCGTTGACCTCAATACGGCCACCAAGGAAGAACTGGATGGCGTGAAGGGCATCGGCCCGGTCAAGGCGCAAGCCATCATCGATTACCGCAAGAAGAACGGCCCGTTCAGGAGCGTGGACGACCTGAAGAACGTGAAGGGCTTCGGCGAAAAGACGGTGGCCAAGATGCGCGGCGAGCTGACTGTGGGCGGCACACCGGCGAGATCCGAAGCGAAGCCTGCCAAGGCGGAAGAAAAGGCCGCGAAGGCCGAAGCCAGGAAGGACGCACAGGCCGAGAGCAAGGCTGAGGCAAAGGAAGAGAAGAAAGGCGACAAGAAAGAGGACAGGGCGGATAAAAAGGCCGACAAAAAAGATGACAAGAAAGACGACAAGCCGGCGAAGAAGTGATCCGCACTCGTTCGGCGCCCCGCCCGGCATGAGCCCGGCGGGGTTTTTATTTGCTAATATGACTGCATCCCCATAACGAAAGCTTGCGATGTACCACACCCTGGAAGATTTCGTCGGCAACACGCCGCTGGTCAGGCTCAAGCGCATACCGGGCGATAGCGGCAACACGCTGCTCGCCAAGCTGGAGGGAAATAATCCCGCCGGTTCGGTGAAGGACCGGCCCGCGCTGTCGATGATCACGCATGCGGAGAGGCGAGGCGACATCAAGCCGGGCGACACGCTGATCGAGGCGACTTCCGGCAATACCGGCATCGCGCTGGCCATGGCGGCGGCGATGCGCGGCTACAGGATGATCCTGGTCATGCCGGAAAACCAGAGTATCGAGCGCCGCCAGAGCATGCGCGCCTTCGGCGCGGAGCTGGTGCTGACCGCGAAGGAGGGCAGCATGGAGCTGGCGCGCGACACCGCCGAAAAGATGCGCGATGCCGGACGCGGCATCATCCTCGACCAGTTCGCCAACCCCGACAATCCGCGCGCCCATTACGAGGGCACCGCGCCCGAGATCTGGCGCGACACCGGGGGGCGCATTACCCATTTCGTCAGCAGCATGGGCACCACCGGCACCATCATGGGCTGCTCGCGTTTCCTCAAGGAAAAGAACCCGGCGATCCAGGTCATCGGCGCGCAGCCGGAAGAGGGCGCGCAGATTCCCGGCATCCGCAAGTGGCCGGAGGCGTACCTGCCGAAAATCTACGATCCCAAGCTGGTGGACAGCCTGGAATACGTGGCCCAGCACGACGCGGAGGAAATGACGCGCAGGCTGGCACGCGAAGAGGGCATCTTCTGCGGCATTTCCTCAGGCGGTGCGCTGGCGATCGCGATGCGCATCTCGCGCCAGGTGCGGAACGCCACCATCGTGTTCATCGTCTGCGACCGCGGCGACCGCTATCTCTCCACCGGGGTGTTTCCCGCCTGAGCGGCATGGCGCTGCGATTCGCCAGCGGGGCCGGGATAGCGATGGGCGTACTCTTTCTTGCGCCCCTCGCTGTGCTGGGCGCCGAAACTGGCGCCGCGTCGGCTCCGGCTGCGATGCTGCCGATGCCCGTGGCGGCTTCCGGGCCCGCCGCTGCCTCGACCCCGGTTGCCCTGGCCCAGACTGCTTCGACCCCGGCCTCGGCGCCTGCCCCCTCATCGGCGCCCGTCCCCGCCTCGGCGCCCCTGGCGGCATCGGTGGGGGCGGCATCGGCAGCCGTTCCCGCGTCCGCCCTGGTGCTGCCGGCGGCGTCTGCCCCGGCGCCCGCCTCCGCGCCGGCCTCGACCTGGATTCCGAACATCCCCGCCATTCCCGCGCTCGATGTCATCAATGCGCCGCGCGATTACCTGTCCAAGGAGTTCCTGGACCTGATAACCGGCGTGGACCATTTTTTCGGGACCGACCGCAACTATCAGGAAACCAACGACAGCGTGCTGCAGGTGGACTGGACCCGGGCGCTGGGATACGGCGGCGATCACCGCTACCTGTGGCAGGGAAAGGCCAAGGTGCACCTGCCCAACACCGAGAAGCGCCTGCACCTGCTGATCGAGTCCAACCCGGATACGAACACGGCCAATGCATCCGCCCAGGTACAGGCCAACCAGCCGGTTACGAACGCCAACGCGCCCACCAGCTACGGCGCCGGCTTGCGCTGGGAGCTGAAATCGGCAGACGACCGCTGGCATCTCGGCACGGACGGGGGGCTGAAATTCGCGGGGCTGAACACCACGCCGTTCCTGCGGGCGCGCGGCAGCTACGGCGTGCCGCTTGATGACCACTGGCAGCTGAAGGCGGCAGAAACCGCATTCTGGTTCAACTCAACCGGTGTCGGCGAGACCACCGAGCTCGCTTTCGAGCACCCACTCGACGATTCGGAGCTGTTCCGCGCCACCACCAGCGCCACCTGGCTCAACGACCGGCAGGGTTTCGATTTGCGGCAGGATCTTTCCATATATCAGACCGTGGATAAACGCACCGCCATGCTCTACCAGGCGGCTGCGATCGGTGCCGGCACCGCCAACCTGCAGTCGCAGGTCAACGACTACGTGCTGCTGATGCTGTATCGCCACCAGTTGCACCGGGAATGGATGTACCTGGAGATCAGCCCCCAGCTGCACTTCCCCAGGGAGCACAACTTCGTGCACAGCGGCGCGCTCAACGTCCGGCTCGAAATACTGTTCGACAGGTCAAAGTAATGCGCCGCGGAACCGGAGCGCCGGCCCGTTGTCAGTTGTATAATTTTCGTTTGTTTCCCGGTTCCGCGTTATGTCCGTCCCATCCAAGTCCATTCCTAAAGTAGGCTTCGTCTCCCTTGGCTGCCCCAAGGCGACCGCCGATTCCGAACTCATTCTCACCCGGCTGCGCGCCGAAGGTTACGAAATCACCGGCAGCTATGAGGACGCCGGCCTGGTGGTGGTCAACACCTGCGGCTTCATCGACAGCGCCGTGGAGGAATCGCTGGATGCCATCGGCGAGGCCCTGGCCGAGAACGGCAAGGTCATCGTCACCGGCTGCCTGGGTGCGAAGGGCGACATCGTCAGGCAGGCGCACCCCAAGGTGCTCGCGGTCACCGGGCCGCACGCCACGGCAGAAGTGATGGAGGCGGTGCACGCGCACTGTCCCAAGCCCCACGATCCCTATGTCGAGCTGGTGCCGCCGCAGGGCGTGCGCCTGACGCCTGGCCATTACGCCTACCTCAAGATTTCAGAGGGGTGCAACCACCGCTGCACCTTCTGCATCATCCCCAGTCTGCGCGGAGACCTCGTCAGCCGCCCGGTGGGCGACGTGATGCAGGAAGCGGAAAACCTGGTCAATGCGGGCGTAAAGGAGCTGCTGGTGATTTCGCAGGACACGTCTGCCTATGGCGTGGACGTCAAATACCGCACCGGCTTCTGGGGCGGCAAACCGCTCAAGACGCGCATGATGGAACTTGCGGGCGCCCTGGGCGGCCTGCGCACGCCGGAGGGCGGTGCGCCTTGGGTGCGCCTGCATTACGTCTACCCGTATCCGCACGTGGACGAGGTCATCCCGCTGATGGCGGAAGGCGCTATCCTGCCCTACCTTGATGTGCCGTTCCAGCATGCCAACGAGCGCATCCTCAAGCTGATGAAGCGCCCCGCCAGCAGCGAAAACGTGCTGGCGCGCATCAAGCGCTGGCGCGAAATCTGCCCGGACATCACCCTGCGCTCCACCTTTATCGTCGGCTTCCCCGGCGAGACCGAGGAGGAATTCGAGGAGCTGCTGGATTTCCTGGAAGATGCCCAGCTCGACCGCGTGGGCGCCTTCGCCTATTCCCCGGTGGAAGGCGCTGCCGCCAACGACCTGCCCGACCGCATACCGCCCGAGGAACAGAACGAGCGCCTGGCGCGGCTGATGCAGTTGCAGGAAGAAATCAGCGCCGAGAAACTTGCGCAGAAAGTGGGGCGCGAGATGACGGTGTTGGTGGAGGAGGTGGACGAGGAGGGCGCGATCGCCCGCAGCGCCGCCGACGCGCCGGAGATCGACGGCATGGTGTACATCGACGACGGACAGGAACTGGAAGTGGGCGAGTTCGTCAATGTGCGGATTACCGATTCGGACGTGCACGATCTATGGGCCGAAGTTACGGCGTAGCGGGCAACCCCTGCCAGTCCTGTGGCGCCTGCTGTGCCCACTTCCGCGTCTCCTTCTACTGGGGGGAGGCCGACGATGCGCCGGGCGGCCAAGTGCCAGCGGCGCTCACCCAGCAAGTGCACGCCCACCTGCGCTGCATGAAAGGCACCGGCGACAATCCTCCGCGCTGCGTGTGTTTGAACGGCGAGGTGGGAAAGCAGGTGGCCTGCACCATCTACGAAGTGCGTCCCACGCCCTGCCGGGAATTCAACGTATTCGAGGACGATGGCACGGTGAACGAGCGCTGCCTGCGGCTGCGGAGACAAATCGGGTTGGCTTGATCGGCCCGCCTGCGAGGCCGGGCCGTGATCGCGCTACTTGCGGGATTCCACCTCGTGCTCCACCAGTTCCAGCGCCTCCAGCACCTGGTGCGAAAGTTCGGTCAGGCGCTTGGCCTCGGCATCGGCCTCCTTCAGCTTGCCGCTCTTGGCGAGCTCGTAAATCCTTCCGTATATCTTGTGCAGCACCTGGTGAGGGACCTCGATGCCTGAATAGGTGTCCAGGTTGCCAAAATGCTCCTTGCCTGCGCCGTAATACCATTTGCCGAAGGCGCAGTCGGTGTGCCCGATCGGCGCATACTCCGGTTCGATCTCCAGGCCGGACACCATGGCGTAGGCGTAGGAGCGCCATTTGATGTGGGCGGCCTTGGCTTTGCGCAGCTCTTTCAGGATGGTATCCAGGTCGGCATCCATAGCTGTTCTCCTTGAAAATGACGATGAGAGGCCTCGCCGCCATCATTGTAGGCCCACCGAGCGCAGCCCGCGATAAGGAGTTTCACTACCGGCACTGCGAATACGCATATGCCAGTATTGCCCCTGCCGCCACGCGGCGCTATTTTTGCAGTCCCTGTACCCAGCGGCGTGCGCTGCCAGCGAGGAACATCATGTCCATATTCAACAAGGTGCTTCACCAGTTCGAGAGCAGAAAGACGGCGGCCGCCTTTCACAGCCCGAAAAGGGTCATGTCCGATCAGGAGCGGCACGAATTTGCCGAGTCCTTCAAGAGCCTTGCCTCCAGCGTGGCGAAACCGATGCTGGAGCAACTCGCGCACGATGCAAAAGCCAGGGGCTACGCGGCGACGGTGAAGGAGGGGGTGGATGAGGCAGACAACCCGTATCTGGCGGTCAACTTCATTCCAGAGCGCGGGGCCAAGCTGGGTGCGTCTCCCACTCAGGAGTGCATCTTCCAGTTGAAGGCCCTGCTGTCCGAGCAAAGCGTCGAATACACCGCCTGCCACGATCAACGGGACGGCAAGAAGGGGACGCGCGTCATCAAGTCCGATCTTCAGTCCATCAACAAGACCTTCCTTGAGTCCGAAATCGAGGAATTCCTGACCTCTTCGCTGGAAGCCAGAGAACCCAGGTAGCTCGAACCCGGGTGCCTCGAAAACCCAAAGCAGGCCGGGCGCCGCCCGCCATGCTACTCGGCGATCTCCTTGTTCAGGTCGGTCAGTTCCGCCACGACCTTGTGCGATATGGCGGCATACTGGCCCGTCAGCAGCGCGTGTGCGCCCGCCGTATCCTTGTCCTGCACATGCTTGACCACATTGGCCGCGAGGTAGTGGAACTGGGCGTGATTGTCGCGCAGCTGCAGGAACTCCTTGTTGTCGTGAAAGGCCTGGAGCCCCGGCCCATTGATCCACTTGCCCAGGTCGCACTGGTCGTCGCGCGCGATGACCAGCGGATCCAGCGCCTCGTCCGATTTCCCGTTCACGTAATTTTCCAGGCGCAGCTTCCAGTGGATATGCGCCTGCACGGCGTCCGCCAGGTTGATTTCCGCGCGAATCTTCTCTTTCGCGGCTGCACCGCCGCCGAACAAAGTCGAAAAGAATCCCATTTCACAGTCCTCCTTCGCCAGTTACAGCCAAGCAACAAAGATCGCGACCAGAATAGAACTTCGACAAACAAGAATAGACAGGAAGTGCGGGCGGGTCCCGTCACGCGAGTGACCAGGCGCCGCGTCGGAATGGCGATTCAATTATATGCCGAAAAGGAATTTCCACAACCCCTTGCGCGAGGAGAAACACCATGCGCCACACCGCACCCCGGCTTCTCGCGACCCTCCCCATGATCCTCGTCAGCGGCACTGCATTCGCGCACCCTGGCCATGGCGCCTCCGGCTTCGCGGCGGGGCTGGCGCACCCCATGCAGGGCCTAGACCATCTGCTCGCGATGGCGGCAGTGGCGCTGTGGGGCGGTACAGGGCGGCGGCACAAGAATATGGCTGCTGCCCGTCGCCTTTATGTTCATGCTCGCGGCCGGCGCCGGGGTCGCCATGTATTTGCACGCGCCGATTCCCATCGAAACCGGCATCGCGGCCTCGGTGCTGGCGCCGGGCCTGCTCGTCGCGCTCGCGCGGCAGCTGCCGATGTGGTTCAGCGCGGCGGTCGCCGCCCTGTTCGGCCTGCTTTACGGCTACGCCCATGGGCTGGAACTGCCCGAATCCGCGCCGGCGGTTGCCTATGCGGCCGGCTTTTTCGCGGCCACGGCCGCGCGCATCTCTCCGGCATTGCGGTGGGTATTGCGGCGCGCAGGCATCAGCCGATGTCCAGGATCATGGGCGTAGCGATCGCGGCGAGCGGGGCGTATCTGTTGGTGGGGGCGTGAGGGGGTGGACGAAAAAGGCTGCTTGTCTTTCCCATTCTCTGATTTAATCCTCAATGTACCTGAGCAGAAATATGCGGAGTCCTTCAACCGCCATACTTCACTGCATCGGAAACTCGCGGCACGACGCACGTTGGCGCATGAATTTTGCGCTGAGGCCCGCGGCAGCCTCAACGAACGGTAAGGAGTCATATGGCCCGTCATTCACACTCATGTCATGGCGACGCTAAGAAGGCCGTCTTTATTTGTGCTGTGTTTCTGGATGAGCGCGGCATCTTTCGCGGACGAAGTTTCTTGTGAGCGGCAGAAATACGACCCCGAATTTCCGGCGACCCTGGTAAACGAATACCAAATCATCGGCCGAATGCCGGGTAGCCGTGCCGTCTATGAGGGGACGCTGGAACTCCAGAAAGGGAAGGCAGCCTATACACTGAAGCGAACCGTGGCCGGGAGTACCATGACCGGCGAGGCATGGATCGAGGCCTGTGGGTCCGATAAATTCAAGATGCTTAATTCCAAGTATACTCAGGGCAAGAAACCTATGGAAGGCCAGTGTTTCATGGAGAGTAACCTTGAGAACGGAATGCTCCTGTCGTGCTACACGGATTTTGTTGGGGAGCAGAACGAACCGTATGGTCTCGAATCACTGTTTCCGTCCAACTGAATACGTTCAGGGAATGCGGAATGCTTGAGATAATTGCCATGCTGTTGCCCGGCTTGCTGATGGTGGGGCTGGCCCGGCTCAACTGGAAGAAACACGTGGCTAAATTCGGACCGCCGCCGCCGGGGCATCATTGGGGCACGTTCGCATTCTTCCTGGTTTGGTCTTCCGGGGTTGTGATGCTGGGCGGGCAGCTTTTCGCTGAAATACTCGGTGTTGCCGCGTTTGTGTATGCCTTCGACAGCCTGACATTAGACCTAATTAGACTGCCAAAACTCGAAAGCCTGCCCTGGTCGCGCAAACAGCAAGCACGGGATGGGTTTATGCTTGCCGTCTTTTTTACTTTTCCCATTTTGTTTCTCCTGCGCACTTGATACTTTTGTTAGTGAGGGGCGCGGAAGGCGCGGGTGAAACGCCCGCGTGTGCGCATCGCGGCTATTGGGTATCCCGGTTGCGGTTGGCGTAGTCCGAGCGAAAGATAATTCCTTCAACTTTGGAACGCACGTCCTTTCCCGTGGTATCCAGATTCCCAATAAGAGCCAGTTTTTTCAAGAAAAATGGGGCGGCAGCCTCGGCTTTCGTGGCTGCTGTCATGCTCCCCGAAAGCGCAGCACCCGCTTCCGGAGCTGCTTTTATGCCTCCCGAAAGTATTACCTTTCCTGATAATCGTCCTGCCTTTTCGGGATCGCCAATGAGCGCCCCCCCACCTTCTTTGATTTTCTCCCACATTTCGGGGGCATGCTTCTCGATTGCGGCATTTACAGCATCCCTGATTTCCGGATTGGTGTAGTACACCTTTAATCCATCGTACGCCGCCTTCCCGCCTGCACGGGTGCCATCAACAAAATCTCCTAGTTGATCGCGGGCCTTGTTTTGGGCATCGCCTCCATTGGCGCCGGACAAATTCAGCAAAAAGGTAGTGGCGTCCTTGCTACCGTTGAATATATCCGCGAAGACTGATGCAGCACCTTTTGCCATGGCCGGATAAAATTTTCCTGCGTATTCAAACGGCCCCATCTGGTCTGGAGACCCTTTGGTACGCGCTATTTTGGCGGCACGATCCACGTCATCCTCCGGCTTGAAACAGTTGGAGTCATCCGGGCTTCCTAACGTGTTCGTGCCATCGTTGGGCTGTTTCTGCGGGCGGATGGTCAAGTCACTTTTTCCAGAATTGGCGGTATCGCTCTCGCTTATATTGCCGCCGGCCTTGTCTTTGCCCTGGGCACCGTCCGGGTACATTTTGCTCGCCTTGTCCGACTGGGACAGGAGCGTGATGGGACTGTCGCCCCCGTCGTCCTGTTCGCCAAACGTGAAGTGCGGCTTTTCGTCCCCGTACGCTGGGTCTTGCAGAGCATCTTCCGGATAGAGTAGGTCGGCGAGGCTACCAAAGCGTGTGCGCGTGGCGCGGCGGCGATCGTTGGGTTGCGGCATGTCATCCTCCATGTTTACTCCCGTGGCCGGCGAATGCGCGGCCTGCCTGCAGGAAATGGAAGAAGTTTGGCGTATCAGGCGGACGTTTAGGGCACTGCGCTTGCCGCGATCCTCAATGTCGGGTACGGCTCGCAGCCTACCCCGACGGAGGCTACTCTTCCGCTGCCATCCCAAAGAACTTCACCGCCTCCGCCTCCTCCCGCGTCCTCTTGAACGCCGGCAAACTCTGCCAAATCCGCCGGCCATAGTGCTTCTCAATCAGGCGCGGGTCGCAGATCATCGCCACGCCGCGGTCGGTCTCGTCGCGGATCAACCTGCCTGCGCCTTGCTTGAGGTTGATGATCGTGCGCGGGAGCTGGTATTCCATGAAGGCGTTCTTGCCCTGTTTGTTGAGCTCGGCGATGCGGGCGGCGAGGACGGGGTCGTCGGGGTGGGCGAAGGGGAGTTTGTCGATGATGACGAGGGACAGCGCTTCGCCGCGCACGTCCACGCCTTCCCAGAACGACTGGCTGCCCAGCAGCACGGCGTTGCCGTGTTCGCGGAAGCGGGTGAGCAGCTCGTTGCGCGAGCCTTCGCCCTGCAGCATGAGCGGGTACTTCAGCCCCTTGCGGTCGAATTCGGCGGTGAGGATTTCGTGCGCGCGCTGCATGGCGCGCAGGCTGGTGAACAATAGAAACGCGCGGCCTCGGCTTGCCTCGATCAGGGGGAGGGCGGCGCGCACCACGGCTTCGGTGTAGCCGGAGCTGTTGGGGTCGGGCATGTCCTGCGGCACGTAGAGCAGGGCTTGCTCGGGGTAATTGAAGGGGCTGTCCCAGCAGGCGGTGCGCGCTTCCAGCAGGCCCATTTCGGCCTGGTAGTGGCTGAAGTCCTGCTTCACGGCGAGCGTGGCCGAGGTGAATATCCACGCGCGCGGGTGGCCGCCGATCTGGCGCGCGAAGATTTCCGCGATGGACAGCGGCGTGGTGTTGAGTTGCACGGAATGGTGGAAGATTTCGAGCCAGCGCACGTAGCCGTCGCTCTCGGCGGGGGGCTCGAACACCCTCTCCCCCGGGCCCTCTCCCGCTTGCGGGAGAGAGGAATCGCCGCTCCCTCTCCCGTTTACGGGAGAGGATTGGGGAGAGGGTGTGCCCTGCCAATCTTTGATCCGCTCCATCAACTCCACCCCGCGCTGCCAGCATTTCTCCAGTCCCTCGCTGCGCTGCGCCTGGCTTTCCAGCAGGCCGTTGAGGTCGCCGAGTTTCTTGGTGAGGGTGCGCAAGGCGTTGTCGAATCCGGTGAGCTTCTCCGTGGCATTCGCCGGCATGCGCCCCTCGGCCTGCTTGAATAGCAGGCGGAAGTCGCGTGCGGCCTTGTCCAGCGCGTCGGTGGCCACGGGCAGGGCGGAGAAGTCCTTGGCCGAGGCTGCGCCCTCCAGCCGCGCATCGCGCGCGAGGTCGGTGAGCTGCGAGGTGGATATGCTCTCGCCGAAGAACAGGCTGGCGGTTTCCGGCAGCTGGTGCGCCTCGTCGAAGATCACGGTGTTCACTGCGGGCAAAAGCTCCGCCACGCCTTCGTCGCGCAGCATCACGTCGGCGAAGAAGAGGTGGTGGTTCACCACCAGGATGTCAGCCTCCATCGCCTCCTTGCGCGCCTTGAGCACGAAGCACTCGCCATGGTTGGGGCATTCCTGTCCCAGGCAGTTGTCGCGGGTGGAAGTCACCTGCAGCCACACCGGTGCATGCTCGGGCACGTCGGCCAGCCCGGAGCGGTCGCCGGATTGGGTCTCCTTCGCATACTTGGCGATCTTCGCCAGGTGCCGCGTATCCTCGCGCGTGACGAAGCGCCCCTCGGACTGCGCGCGCGCCAGGTGGAAGTGGCATACGTAGTTCGCCCGTCCCTTGAGCAGCGCCATCGAGACCGGCGCCTTCAAGGCGTCGCGCACGGTGGGCAAGTCCTTCTGGAACAACTGGTCCTGCAGGTTCTTGGTGCCGGTGGAGATGATCACCTTGCCGCCGGCCAGCAGTGCGGGCACCAGATAGGCGAAGGTCTTGCCCGTGCCGGTGCCGGCTTCGGCCACCAGGATGGCGTTGGCGCGGATGGCGTCGGCTACCGCCAGCGCCATCTCGCGTTGCTGCGCGCGGGGGCGAAAGGCGGAAACCCCTTTTGCCAGCGGGCTCTGTTCGGAGAAAAAGCGTTCTACTTCGGCGGACACGGGTGGCGGGATTGAGACAGTCGGCGGTAGATTTTAGGTCGCGGTGCGATTATAGTGCGGGTGCGATTTTACGCGAGGGCGCCATGATAGGGGAATTTCCCGGTTTATGGCGCGAGGTATATGTCGCGCAGCGAGGAAATCCGCGCAGGCCTGGCGGATTGGTATGTAGAAAAGAGTCGCAAAATTTTGACCGGAGATGTTAATGACTAATTTGTTACGCACTTCTGCAGTTCTGTTTTCCATTGTTCTGCTCAGCGCATGCAGCACCATTCAGGCGGGCCGCGATTTCGACGTGGGCATGTTTGCAGCCAAGATTCAGCAGAACGTCACCACGCAGGCGGAAGTACGCTCCTGGCTGGGCGAGCCGATGGGCGTCGGCATGGCCGTGGAGTCCGATGGGGCGCGCTATGACGAATGGGACTATTACTTCGCCGAGGGTCAGATCCAGGACATGAGCACGGCCAAGGTGAAGATCCTGCAGGTCAAGTTCGGCAAGGACGGCAAGGTGCATAGCTACAACTGGACGACAACGGCCAAGCAGTAGGCGGCAGGGCGGCCTGCCGCCCGCGTTGTCTGCCCGGCGGCGCTTGTGCCGCCGCCGGGGCTTGGCATTTGCCGCGTGAAGCTGCGACTCGGCGGCACGCCGTTCGCGGCGTCATGCCGCCCGGTGCCGGGCGACAGCATAAGAAGGCGCGCACGACGCGCCGGATTCCTGGGGGGAAGTATGGGGTCGGCGCGCCGCCTGGCCCGCGACAGCGGTAGTTGATGAAGCAAACTGCGGGGGGCAGGCGTTGCTGACATTTTCCTTATTGCTCATGGCGGCCTTGGGCGCCGCCGCTTTCTACATCCTGCGCGTGCAGCGCACGCTGTCACGCGATACCGCCGGCCGCGCGCAGTCCGAGCAGCGGGAAAGAAACCGCAACCATGTGCTGGAGCTGCTCGCCAAAGGTGCGCCGCCGCGCAAGATATTGGGCGCCATCGTGCGCGGCGTGGAGCAGGAGCGGGCCGACTTGCTTTGCAGCATCCTGCTGCTGGACAACGAGGGCAAGCACCTGTACACCGGGGCTGCGCCCAGCCTCCCCGATTTCTACAACGATGCGGTGACCGGCGCCGAGATCGGCATGGGCGCCGGTTCGTTCGGCACGGCGGCCTTTTCCGGGCAGCGCGTGATCGTCGAAGACATCCAGTCCCATCCCTACTGGGCGGACTACAAAGACGTCGCCGCCCAGGCCGGGCTGAAAGCCTGCTGGGCCGATGTCATCCGCTTCGCCTCCGGCAAGGTGCTGGGCGTGATTGCGGTCTATCACCGCGAGGCGCACCGGCCCGATGCGCAAGAGGTTCGCCTCGTCGAGCAGGCCGTCAATCTCGCGGAGATTGCGCTGGGGCGCAGCCACGCCGACAAGGCGCTGAAGGAAAATCAGCAGATGCTGTCCGACATTCTGGAGAATGTCAGCGCCCATATCTACATGAAGGACCGGGAGGGTCGCTACCTGTTTGCCAACCGGCCGCTGCGGGAGCGCTTTGCCGCGCCGATGGGGGAGATCGTTGGCTACGACGACAGCAAGTTCTTCGACGCAGGCACGGCCGCCGCCATGCGCGCGGCGGAGCTGCGTGTGCTGCGCGAGGGCGAGCCGCTGGAAACCGAGGAGACCGTGTTCAACCTGCTCACCGGCCTGACGCAGGTTTTCCTCACGGTGAGGATTCCCCTGCGGCGCGAAGGCGGCGGCATTCACGCGCTGTGCGGCATATCCACCGACATCTCCGAACGCAAGGAGGTCGAGGAGCACATGCAGCATATGGCGCAGTACGATGCGCTCACCCACCTGCCCAACCGCGCGCTGTTCGAGGACAGGCTGCGGCTGGCTCTCGCTGTCGCCCAGCGCAACGGCACGCG
>Ga0316628_100000279_pt1 | contig 31682 bp, 25 predicted proteins | sample OWC_Aug_M2_C1_D5_FD_207648 | JGI IMG/M metagenome (GOLD analysis project Ga0316628, IMG submission 207648) | Wetland soil microbial communities from Old Woman Creek delta, Ohio, United States - OWC_Aug_M2_C1_D5_C | ecosystem: Environmental > Terrestrial > Soil > Wetlands | place: USA: Ohio...
GCCGATGATGCCGCCCCTGTAGCCGACCACGAGCCGCGCTGGCACGGCCATCGAGCGGGCGAGCAGCACGAACGCCGAGGCGATGTCCCTGTGGGTGCCCTTGTGCTCATCTCCGAACATCACCCATGAGGCGCCGTCCGCGCCCTCGGTCACCTGGGCGACGTGGGATGAGACGACGCGGCACTCCTGGAAGACGGCGGCCGCGGCCGCGAGCGCGCGCTGCAGCACCGAGGGGCCTGAGGCGTTCGCGAGCTCGGCGCCCGTCGAGACGAACCGTGCGTCGATGCCCTCCGGGAGGGCCAGGTAGTCCGCGGCGGCCTCGAGCTCGCCGGGCGTCCACCTGGACTCGGTCGCGTTCGCCAGGTCGTAGATCACGGATGCGTAGGCGATTGCCAGGATGGGCATGGTCGACTGCAGCTCGCCTGACTTGTAGGGGACGACCTCCACCTTGGGCGGCAGCGTGAGCCCCACGGTGCGCGGGAGCCCCAGCACGGGCACGTAGCCCGTCCACGAGCCCAGGAAGGTGATGTTTGTCACGACCTCCCTGTGACGTATCTGGCCGAGGAGCCGCTCCACGCCCATGACGCGCGTGCCCGGCGTCGCGACCCAGCCGTCGGGCTGGTAGGAGTCGAACGTCGCCACCTTCCAATAGAGCGAGGTGGAGCTGGTCCTGGCGGCGAACACCGGCTGCATCAGGTCGGGGTCGAGGACGGACGGGGGCTCGGTCGCAACGTCCCCCCTCTCGGAGCCATAGTAGAGGCCCGAGGTGCCCCGGTCGGACCTGGGGTTGGTACCGAGCTCGTACTCCTTGCGGTTGCTGATGCTGTCGTTGTCGTCGTCCGCACCCGGGTCGTCGACGCCGTAGTACGCCTCCCAGTCGTCAGGCAGCCCGTCGTCGTCGACGTCGGCCGCGCTCAGCCGCCGGGGATCGTAGAAGTCGAGCAGCCCGTCGCCGTCCGTGTCTGGCGCCGCGGGGTCGGTGCCGAGGAGCACCTCGGTGCCGTCCGCGACCCCGTCGTCGTCGGAATCGGCGTCGTTGATGTTCGGGCGGCTGTCCTTGTCCAGGTCGGAGAGCGGGCGCATCAGCTTGCGCAGCTGGCCATTGCTGATGTCGCCGTGGAGGTGACGGTGCCAAGGTCCGACGGTGGCCTCGCCGGACGACCTGGTCGTCCAGTAGATGTACTCGTCACCGTCCTGGATGCCGTCCCCGTCGGTGTCGGGGTCGAGCGCGTCGAGGCCCATCTCGCGCTCCTGCTCGTCCGTGAGGCTGTCGCGGTCCGAGTCTTTGATGCTCACGATGCTGTCGGAGAGGTCGCTGTACCGTGTGTGGGCCGAGGCCCTGAAGGGATCCGTGACCGAGACGATGGCCGCGCATAGGAGCATCGCGGTGATGCCCAGCACGAACAGCCGGCCACGCATGCTTTCAACCCCTCGGGTACGGCGCCATCGACCGCCCGCCTGACACTGACTCTGTCGCGGCCCCCTTAAAAGGTTTCCCGTACCGTTGTTTGAATAGCGTCTCTCATCCGTTATATATTCTTTGGAACACGCTTGGAACCGTCAGCGACCGCCAGGCATGCCTAGGCAAGGCCCGAGAAGTAGTATGCCAAAATGTATATCCCGATGCCGGCGAGCATCAGACCCGATATCAGCTTGACCTTGCTGGGCGAGATGCGCAACCGCCCCGAGAGCCTGCCGCTCCCGAGCCCCACCGCCATCGTGATGAGCACCATGCACGCGGCCGCGGAGATGGAGAAGACCAGGAAGATGAGCAACGAGGACATGAAGGAGCCCTGTGCGGCCGACAGGAAGATGAGCGCGATGATGACGGGCGCCATGCATCCAGCCGAGGCCGCAGCGTATCCCATGCCGTACACGAAGAGCCCCACGTATCCCCCCTCCTCGGCGGCCGCCTCGAGCGCGCTGGCGGGCGCATCCGTGGCCACCACGTTCCGGGCCGATACGCGACCCACCGCGCGCCTCGCTGTGGCCAGCCCCCACCGGACGGGCGTGGTGAGGTAGGCCACCATCGTGCCCATGGACAGGTTGAGGAGGATGACCGCGGCCATCAGGATGAGGAGCACGCCCACGATGGGCTCGAGGACGAAGATGTACTTCGATATCGCGCTCCCGAACAGGCCGACGAGGAAGGCGACGAGCATGTACACCGTCACCAGGCCCGCGGCCGCCACGAGCCCGCCCTTGACCGCCTTGCCCAGGCGCCTCGCCTCCCTGAGCCCCATGTAGTATGTCATGTACCCTGGCAGCATCGGGAACGAGCACGGGGAGAAGAACGTCACCGTCCCCAGCACGACGGCCCACGCCAGCAGCCCGGCGCCGGTGGTCGCGGCCGCGCCGATGGACACGATGCCCCCGCCGCCCGCGGCCGCCTCGTCGATCTCCTTGCCCAGCTCGTCGGCGCTGACCGCACCCTCGGCGGAGAAGGTCGCGCGGCCGCGCGGGTCTATGACGATGATGCGGGGGATGAACTTGACCGAGAACGTCGTGAAGAAGTCCTGGTCGTCCGTGTCCATCGCGAACCGCCATCCGGCCCTGTACTCCGCCTTGAACGCCCGCAGCTGCTCGGGCGTCTCCTGTGGGTCGATGTCGATGGTGATGAGCTCGATGCGGGAGCCGTAGTCATCATAAGCGCGCTCGAGGTCGGCCATGGCGGCGCGGCAGTCGGGGCACCAGGTGGCCATCATGTCGAGCACGACCACGCGGCCACGGAAGTCCGAGAGCTCCACGTCGTCGCCGTCGAGGTCCGTGAACGCGATGTCGGGCACGCGCTCGCCGCTGCTGGAGGAGCCCGCGCCCGAGGCCACGAAGACGCCGCCGAGGACGAGCACGAGCACGAGCATGGCCGCGACGGCCTTGCGCGTGGGCGCGTCGCGCGACCTCCACATCGTGACCAGGAGCAGCAAAGTGATGAGCGCGAGCACCGCGATGGCGGCCATCGAGGATGAGGCCATGCCCGTCGCGCCGGTGGTCGCCGCGCCCTCGACCGCGTGCTCGAGAGCCGCCGTCTTGCCGATGGCGCCCTTGCCGTCGGTGTAGAGCACCACGAGCCAGACCCTGTCGGCCCCGCCCACGTCGATGGTGGCGGTCGCGGTCGCGTCCGAGTAGGCGTAGCACGCGCCGGAGTCGTCGCAGACCTCCTGGCCTGCGAGGCTCATTGTGGCCGCGCTCCAGTTCGCGGACGTGGCGCCCTCGGTGCTCCAGAACACCGCCGCGGACGCCGCGCCGTCTGGGTCGCCGATGTACGCCTCGACGCTCACGCCGTCCGCGCCCTCCGTCACCCTGACGTCCCCCACGGGGTCGGCCGAGTTCTGGCGGTCGTGCGCCGTGGACGCGGGCGTCGCGGACTCCACGCACCTCGCCACCGCGTTGGGGTTGCCCTGGGTGCCGTCGGACGAGTCCGTGTCGTCGAGGTCGAAGATGGCCGCGACCGCGGTCACGTCCTGGGGCTTGACGGGCACGGGCGTGCCCTCGGGGTAGTCCGCGCCCTCCTCCACGACGATGTCCGGGATGGCCCACGCGCCCGCGAACACCGCGGACTCCCCCGCGGCCATCTGCACGGACTGGCCCTGGATGGCATAGCCGCGGAACACGTTGTGGTTGAGCACCTCCTGCTCCTCGACCGTGCTCCAGGCCGTGACGTCGTCCTCGACCATGAACACGTAAAGCTCGCCCCGCAGTTCGCGGTTGAGGAGCAGCCTGCCCATGCCGAGGTACTCGACCTTGACCACGACGGCCCACTCGCCGTCCTGGTAGTACTGCTCGACGTCCATGTTGATGTACTTGAAGTCGGGTATTATGCCCCCGCGGATGGGCTGGCGGGGGTTGATGTGGGGCATGTAGCGGACCTCCGCGCCTTCGAGCGCCGCCTGCGCGTTGGCCTCGTCGGGCGTGGGTCGGCCGTACATGCCGCCCAGCTCGGACCATCCGCCGTCAATCTCGGCGTCGGGGGTGCCGGACACCCCGGGCTGGTAGTGGCGCATGCGGTCCTGGCTCTCGTCTGTCGCGAGGCCGTCGACGCCACCGCCGTTGAGCTCGTGGAAGCAGACGTAGGTCCACGGGACCGTCACGTCGGCCATGGACGACTCGTACAGGCCCTCGATGGCGCCGTGGGGGCCGGCCATGCAGCAGGGGCATGACAGGCCCGTGAAGAACTCGAGGAGCGGGCGGTGCGCCCTGTAGCCGCTGGGGACCGCGAGCGGCGAGATGGTCGGCGATGCGCCGTCCAGGTCGTCACCGGTGCCCGGGAGTGCGCCAAGGACCGGCGCGGCAAGGAGCGAGGCGAGCACGAGGACCGCGAGAGCGCGCGCGCCCAGCGCCCACGCCCCTGCCCGCGCAGCCGTTGCCCGCCTCATGCCCTACCATCCCATCCAATGGACCCGTGTGCTACGGCCTCCGCGCCCGCTCAGCCGTGGTTGGGCTCGTAGGGGTTGAACATCGGGTCGCCGTGCAGTATGTAGTGGCCGTAGATGATGTACGCTATCTCGGGGCCGATGCCGTTCGCGATGCCGCCCTCGGCGTCCTCGGGCAGGTAGTCGTTCTTGGCGTCGCGCAGCGCCATTCCGACCGTCTTGTCGTCGCCGAGCACGTACTCGGTGAAGTACTCGCCCATCAGCACCGCGCCCTCGGGGTCCAGCCTGAGGTCCTCGTCGGAGCCGGCGTCGATTGTGCCGTAGGTCGAGCGCGTGGCGCCGATGAACGCGTTTATGCCGCCGTGGATGTACGCCTGCGAGAGCGCGTTCTCGGGGTCCAGGCCGTCGATGCGCCCGACCACGCACGAGATGAGGTACATCGTGGACGGGCCGAAGTCCATGTCGCGCACGTGCGCCACGTCGTATGCCGAGCCACCGGCGTACTTCGTGCGCGCCGATGGCACGTACCAGTAGTAGAAGCCGTGCACGCCGCCGATGATGTAGTTGGAGCCCTCCTGGAACTTCTGGGAGTTGATGCGGTGGGAGAGTATCTCAGAGGTCTGCTTGGGGTTGAATCCGCCCTCGTCGTACTCCTTGCTGACCTGGGTGATGAGCGAAGGGTACATGGTCTCGACGGGCAGCTCCGAGCCGAGGAACACGTAGCCGTTGCTCTTCCAGTCGCTGTGCACGTTGCCCTGCGTGTAGCCCTGGAAGTTGTCGATTATCTCGCGGTAGAAGAACGTGCGCGCGAGGAGCGCCGAGCAGTCGCGCGCGTCGTAGCCGTCGATGCGGCCCACGGGCAGCTCTATGTCTGGGTAGCTCGGGGAGACCTTGCCCTCGCCGAGGTCCATGGGCGCGTTCATGGGGTCCATGTTCACGTCGGCGAAGTGGATGTCGCCAGGCTCGCCGTAGCCCTCGCTGACCTCGCCGCCGGGGAAGTAGTAGTGCGGGACCATGTTGGTGTCCGCGATGATGCCGACGCCGATGGGGTTCCGGTAGTAGTGGTCCGCGAGCGCGTTGAGCGCCGCGCCGTCGTCCATGAGGCTGGGCGAGTCCTGCCCCACGAGGCGCGCGAGCGTGTGCACCGTCTCGTTGTGGATGTCCATGGCCTTGATGTTCGCGGTGGCCATGCTCGCGGAGTTGAAGGTGGGCTCGCCGCAGTCCACGCACCCGAGGTAGGCGGGGCTCATCAGCGCGTACTCTGGGTCCGCCATGACGATGCCCGTGCGGTAGGCCGTGAGGTAGGGCGCGAGCGAGGAGAGGTCCTCCATGAGCGGGTAGACCGGCGACGCGAGCTTCTGGACGACGATGTCCAGGTAGAACCAGTCAGGCTCGGCCTGTATCTTGCCGAACGGCCCCGGGGGCCGCCCCGCCCAGATCTCCCGCGCGCCAAGCTGCACCAGGTGCTTGCCAGGGTCGTTGTTGAACGCCCCGTCGAAGTCGACGACGCGGTACTCGCCGTCGATGCGGCCCGCGGGCGTGCCGAAGAACAGCTCCTGGGCCGCCGCGCCCCCCTCGTCGTTCTCGTCGCCGTCGAAGACCCACGCGTAGATGCGCGAGCCGATCTCGTCGGCCCACTGGTTGCCCCTGAACTTGAGGGTGAACCGCAGCAACGCGTACTGGTAGTCCGCGGGGACCTCGAACTCGTACTCGACTTGGTTGTCCACGGGCGTGGTCGCGGGCACGATGCCCGAGTCCTTGGTCGAGTGGTCGTAGATGAGGTCCTCGAAGTGGTAGTTCGTCGAGGTCTCGACCTCGATGGGCACGATGTCCTCCGGGTTGGCGACGGTGAGGTAGGACACGTCGGACGCGAGCCCGCGGGGCTCGCGGATGAAGGTCGTCATGATGTCCTGGATGGCCTCGACGGTGGCGAGGCGCATCACCTTGCCGTAGCCGGGCGCGTCGCCGAGCGCGATGGTGTAACTCACTCCGAGTCCCGAGAGGGCCGATGTGACGCCCTCGCAGACCTCGTCGGTGACGATGAGGGGGATGTTGACGTAGCTCGCGAGCGCGGCCGCCGCGACCGCCAGCTCGTAGCCAGATTGGCCGGGCCTCACGATCATCGCGCCGTCCGAGGAGGACCAGAACTCCTTGGCAGTCTCGAGGGAGGCGTGCTTGGGGTCCACGCCGTCCACGCGATAGCTGATGGGCACGCCCAGCTCGCCGACCTGGCCGATGGTGACGGTCCTCTCGCTGTCGAACGCGCCCAGGAACCTCTTGACGGGGAGCGAGGGCTCGTCGCCCGCGACCAGGAGCGGGACGGCCTGCTGGGAGCCGACGTCGTCGTAGTAGCACGCGACGGGCGCGCCGATGACGGCCAGCCACGGGGAGGAGTCGCTCACCACGACCGAGCCGCCCTGCTCGAGGCCGGTGCGCTCGGAGAACGAGTTGAGGAGGTCGTCGAGGGTCGCCGGGCCCCCCTCGCCGGAGGCCGGGCCGAGGATGACGAGCACCGAGGCCAGCACGAGCACTGCCACCGCCGTGAGGGCGGAGAGCTGCCTCTTCCTGGACGCCATTGCGAACCTGTACACCTTCACGGGGTATCGCACGAGGTCACGCACGGGCTTGAGCGCCATCGTCTGCACCTACCTAGCAGTAGCTACGGGCCATCGATTCCTATGCACGCCTGGATATATATGGGTTTTGGAATGGAATGGGACGATGGACGCCCCCACAGGTAGCGGCCCGCGGGCATGGGGTGCGCCCGCCCTTGCGCTCTCCACTCCTGGCACTCCTGGCACTCCTGGCACTCCTGGCACTCCTGGCACTCCTGGCACTCCTGGCACTCCTGGCACTCCTGGCACTCCTGGCACTCCTGGCACTTCCCTGGGCGCGTGATGGCGACGCGCGCACGTCAGCGCGCGCCATCCGCACAGGCGCGCACGCTCTGCCCGCCGCGCGAAAGAACCCATTTTAAGTCCAAAGCCCTGTCGGGTGGACGTGCTCGTGTCCACCGACGTGGGCGGGACCTTCACCGACTTCGTGGTGCTCGAGGGCGGCCACGTGCGCATGTTCAAGGTGCCCTCCACCCCGGACGCGCCCGACCGCGCGGTGGCGGACGGGCTGCGCGCGCTGGGCCGCAGCGACGTCGCATCGTTCTCGCACGGCACGACCGTCGCCACGAACGCCATCCTGCAGAGGTCGGGCGCGCGCGTCGCGCTCGTGACGACGGCGGGCTTCGAGGACATTTTGGAGATAGGCCGGCAGGCGAGGCCCTCGGTCTACGACCTCAGGGAGTCGAGGCCCGAGCCGCTCACCCCCGCGCCCATGCGAGTGGGCGCGCGCGAGCGCGTAGACCACCACGGCACGGCCATCCTCCCCCTGACGGGCGAGGAGGCCGAGCGCGTCGCGGACGCGGTCGAGGCCACGGGCGCCGAGGCCGTCGCGGTGTGCCTGCTGCACAGCTACGCCAATCCCTCGCACGAGGCCATGCTGGGCGAGGCCTTGAGGGCAAGGGGGCTGGAGGTCTCGCTCTCGAGCGAGGTCCGGCCCGTGTTCCGCGAGGTCGAGCGCGGCTCGCTCGCGTCGCTGGACGCGCACGTCAAGCCCGTGGTCAGGGGATACCTCAGACGCCTGCGGCGCGCGCTCGCCCCCTACGGCCCCGCGGGCTTCCTCGTGATGGGCTCGCACGGCGGCGCCATCCCCGACGCGGTCGCGGCCGAGAGGCCCGCGCGCCTGCTCCTGTCCGGCCCCGCGGGGGGGGTGATCGCATCGGCCGCACTGGGCGCGAGGTCAGGTGTGGGCCGCCTGTTCACGTTCGACATGGGCGGGACGTCGACAGACGTGGGCGCGGTCGTCGACGGCACGCCCCTGAGGGCGTCGTCGACCGCGGTCGCGGGCCTGCCGGTGGGCATGCCCACCGTGGACGTCGTGTCCGTGGGCGCTGGTGGGGGGAGCCATGTCTGGGTGGACCCCGGGGGCGCGCTGCGGGTCGGGCCGAGGAGCGCGGGGGCGGACCCGGGCCCTGCCTTCTACGGCCGCGGGGGTCACGAGGCGACCGTCACCGACTGCCACGTGCTCTCGGGCACCCTGCCCCCTGACTTCCTGGACAGGTACGGCATCAGGGGAGACCTCGCCGCGTGTCGCGCGGCCTGCGGCCGCGCCGCGGACGCCGCGGCGCTGGACCTGGACGGCCTGCTCCTCGGCGCGAGGGACGTCGCGGACGCCACGATGGCGCGCGCCTTCCGAGTGCTGCTCGCGGGGCGGGGGCTCGACCCCCGGGACTTCGCGCTCGTGGCCTTCGGCGGCGCGGGCGGGCTCCACGCGGCCTCGCTCGCGCGGTCCTTGGGCTTCCGCCGAGTCGTCGTGCCGCTGGCCGCGGGCGCGTTCTCGGCCCTCGGCATCGCCATGTCCGACGTGGTCATCGAGCGCGACCGCACCGCGCTCGCGCCCGTGGAGGCCGCCCAGGGCATCCTCGAGGGCCTCGTCCCCGAGCTGCGGCGCGAGGCCGAGGCCGAGCTTGCCATGGCGGAGGTCGGGCCCGACGGCGCGGCCGAGGAGCTCGAGGCCGACATGCGCTACCGCGGGCAGAGCCACGAGCTCACGGTGCCGTTCACTCGCGCCCACCCCCCCTCGGCGGGCGCGCTCCACGGCGCGCACCAGGCCGCCTACGGGCACTCGGACACCGCGGAGGCGGTGGAGCTCGTCAACGTACGGCTGAGGCTGAGGCTGCCAGGCCCCGTCGTCCGGTTCGAACGCCTCGCCGACGACACGGGCGCGCGACCGCGCCACGTGAGGCAATCGCTCTTCGACGAGGGGTGGTTGCCCACCGCCGCGTTCGCGCGCCCCTCGCTCGGCGCGGGGGCCGCCGGCGACGGCCCCGCGGTCATCGAGGGCGAGGGCGAGACGACGGTGGTGCCGCCCGGCGCGAGCTGGTCGGTCGATGAGTGGGGCGACTTATGGCTGGAGGTGGGATGACGCTCTCGGCATCCGACCTGGAGGTCATGCGCCAGGCCCTGACGTCGGTGCCCGAGGAGATGGGCGTGGTGCTCGTCAGGTCGGCCTACTCGCCCAACATCAAGGAGCGCCACGACGCCTCCTGCGCGGTGTTCGACGCGCTGGGCAGGATGGTCGCGCAGGCCGAGCACATCCCCGTGCACCTGGGCTCGATGCCGCTCGCGGTCGAGGGGCTGCTGCGCCTCTCCCCACGGCTCGGACCGGGCGACGCGTGGGTCGTCAACGACCCCTACGCGGGCGGCTCGCACCTGCCGGACATCACGGTCATCTCCCCCGTCGTCGAGGGGGGTGGCGATGTGGCGGGCTTCGTCGTCAACAAGGCGCACCACGCCGACGTCGGCGGGCCCACGCCGGGCTCGATGGACCCCACCGCGCTCGCGCTCGATGACGAGGGCGTGGTCATCTCGATGCAGCCGCTCGCCGAGGGCGGCCGCCCCGCGGGGCCCGTTTGGGAGCTGCTGAGGGCGCGCTCGCGAACCCCAGACGAGCGCATGGGCGACCTGCGCGCGCAGCTCGCGGCCAACGCGGTCGGCGCGGCCCGCCTCGCCGCCTTCGTCGGCCGCTACGGGAGGGCCACGTGGCGCGCCTTCTGCGACGAGGTCATCGAGTACTCCAGGAGGCGCATGGAAGTCGCCCTCTCTGGGCTCGTGGAGGGGACCTACTCGGCCTCGGACGTGGTCGAGGCGCCCACGCCCGGCCCGGGCGAGGACGAGGGCGTCGTGGTCCCGCGCATGCACGAGCTGCGCATAAACCTCGCGGTCAGCGTCGCGCGGGGGCGCGCCCGCTTCGACTTCGCGGGCACCTCGCCCCAGGTGGACGCGCCGCTCAACGCCCCCCTCTCGGTCACGCTCTCGGCCGTGTACTACGCCCTGCGCGCGATGACCGACCCCACCATCCCCCCGAACCACGGGTGCTACTCGCCGGTGGAGGTGGTGTGCCCCCGCGGCAGCCTGCTCGACCCCACCCCCCCGCGGCCCGTGAGCGCTGGCAACGTCGAGACCTCGCAGCGCGTCGCCGACGTGTGCCTGCTCGCACTCGGCCAGGCGCGCCCCGAGGGCGGGCTCGCCATGTCCCAGGGCACGATGAACAACGTGCTCATCGGCACCGAGGGCGAGGGCGCCTTCACCTTCTACGAGACCCTGGGGGGCGGGGAGGGCGGCTCGCCCTGGCGGCGGGGCATGTCGGGCGTGCACACGCACATGACCAACACGCGCAACACGCCGGTTGAGGCGCTCGAGGCGGCCTACCCCCTCCGGGTGAGGCGGCTGGCACTGCGGAGGGGCAGCGGGGGCGTGGGGAGGCACCCAGGCGGCGACGGCCTGGTCAAGGAGGTCGAGCTTCTCGCCGATGCCGCCGTGCTCACCCTCGTCGCCGAGCGGCGCGCCCATCGGCCCAGGGGTGCGGACGGCGGCGGGGACGGGGCGACCGGCGCCGATGCCGTCGTGCGCGACGGTCGTCGGATCCCCCTCCCGTCCAAGTGCCGCGCCGTCCTCAGGAGGGGCGACGTCGTGGTCGTCGAGACGCCTGGTGGCGGAGGATGGGGGGCCCCGACGTTCGACCAGGACAGGTCCTTCCGCTGAGGTGCCCTCCTGGCCAACGATGGGATTAACCTTTATTATGTACGTCTCCCATCGAAAAGGATTGTCCAACAGGGTGGTTGCGTGTCCAAGTCCGGTCCCATGAATGGTCTCCCATCCTTGGTCACATGTCTCCTAGCATTGTCGCTCCTCGTCTGTCCCCTCACGCGCGTCGATGGGGAAAGCGCGGTAGTCCCGTGGGTCATGGAGGTCGAGACCGACCGTGATTCAGTGAATCTGGGGTCTGGGGAGACCGGGCTTGTCCAGCTCAGCATCCGCAGCATCTGCAACACAACAATGACGGTCGCCATCAGCTACACTCCGTACCTCTATTATTCCAACAGCTACGAGGTGACGGTCGAACCGACCGAGTTCACGCTCGAGCCCGGCAGCATCCAGAACATCTCCATCGTCATACGCTCCAACGGGAACATCCTGGAGAGCTTCCGAGAGTCGTACATCTCCCTCTCGGTCCGGGCCCACATGGACCATCCATGGGAGGGGATGGACGAGCACACGGCGGTCTGGATGGCCGACATCGAACTGGATGACGACGTCAACGCCTACCTGGTCAGCCTCCCCCTCATCGTCGTTGCCGGACTCCTCTTGGTCTTGCGCTACCGATCGAGGCGGGCACGTACCATCCCCCCATCCTCATCTAGCGAGCGGACGTGAGCCCCCGACACCCCTGCGGAGGAAGGTCTCCCGGATTCAAGGAACCGAGGACGCCCCATCAATCCCCCCCTGTCCGGTCTGGACAATAGTTTTTATGACCCCTACGGCATTCTCGGCCGATGCTCCGCTGCGACGTAGCCATCGTGGGCGCCGGGCCTGCCGGCTCGACCGCGGCCAGGTTCCTCGCCGCCTCGGGGGTCGACGCCCTCATCCTGGAGCGTGACAGGCTCCCCCACGACAAGCCGTGCGGGGGCGGCCTCCGGCCCGGCGTGGTGAGGAGGATCGCCCACATCAAGCGCCTCGCAGGCCGGTTCGTCGAGGGGGTCTCGACCGAGGCCGTCATCTCCACCCCGGGCGGCCCGTTCGTCACCCACAGGGTCCCCGAGGGGGGCCTCCCCATCATGTTCCAGATGCGCCGGTCGGTCTTCGACCAGGTCCTTGTCGATGACGCGGTCGCGCAGGGCGCGCGGCTCGAGGAGGGCGCGCGCGTCACCCGCGCCGCGGGCGGCGAGCGGGGCTGGAAGCTCGGGCTCGAGGACGGGCGCGAGGTGCGCGCCAAGGCCGTCATCGGCGCGGGCGGTGCCAACTGCCCCATCTCGAAGCGCATGCGCGTCGCGGGCGGCGCGCCCAGGTGCTTCCCGCGCGACCGGCTCGCGGTGTGCTGGACGCGCGAGTACGAGGTCGGCGAGCGGTTCGTCGAGGACTCCTACTCCGAGTCGCGTTGCATCCACATGACGCTGCGGCACGCGAACGTCACCGGGTACGCCTGGGCCTTCCCGAAGCTCGAGCACGTCAACGTGGGGTTCGGCGCCCTCATCGAGGACCTGAAGGGGGAGGACGGGCACAAGCTCGCCGAGGGCTACGTCGGCCAGCTCGTCAAGCGGGGGCTGCTGCCCCAGAGCCCTGGCGGGGGCAACTGGCAGGCGGCGCCCATCCCCATGGGCGGGCCCGCCGGCCCCGTCGTGCGGCCGGGCGCGCTCGCGGTCGGCGACGCCGCGGGGTTCGTCTCGCCGCTCGCCGGCGATGGCATCTTCTACGCGGTCGAGTCGGGCCGCATGGCCGCTGAGGTCATGCAGCGGGCACTGGGGGCCGGCGACATGACGCCCGAGTCCCTTCACGACTACCACAAGGCGTGGAAGAGGGCGTGGGGCGGCGAGCTGGAGACGCTCTGGAAGGTCGCCTCCAAGCTGTCCAAGGACCCCCTCACGGTGCTCGAGCGGGCGGCGTCCGACCCCAAGATGGCCCCCATCGTGGTGCGGCTGTTCCAGGGCGAGGGGGACGTCAACCGCAACGCCATCGCGCTCTACGGCCGCAGCGCCCTGGCCGCGCTGCGGTTCCCCCGCAGGGACGAGGAGCGCGCCGATGATGAGGAGCCCTGCTGAGCTGGACGCCTGGTCCAGCAGCCAGGACGGCTGCGAGATCGCGCCTCGGGACCAGCCGACCCCTCAGGAGCGAGCAATGAGGGCTAGGTCTGCGTGAAGAACTCGGGCAGGGCCCTCCGGCCTATCTCGACGTTCGCAGTCCCCAGAACAAGGTCCTTGCCGAACCACTCCTCAGGCATGCGGACGATCCTGATGGTCTCCCCGGGGTCGACCAGGCCGTCCGGGGCGCCCGCCTCCTTGAAGTAGATCCCTGCCGTCACGTTCTGCGCGCCTTCCGGCGGGAACGGAAGAAACGGGTCGCATTCGTAGAGACGCTCGGCCCCGACCTGGTACCCAATGTCCGACCATCTGGTCCTCTCCCAATCGGGCACCATGGATTCTATCGTGATGGTCATGTTCGGCAGCTGGCCAGGCCACCTCGGCATCATCGTGGGTCCTTTCGCCAGGCTCAGGGTGAATGACTCGTTCCATGGGTTCATGATGCGCGCCTGCCCTAGGATACTTCCCCGCTCACCGAGGATGGTTATACTCGCCATCTGATGTTTCCTAGAAAGCCCTATTGCTCCGATTATGTCACCCTCGTCGGGACTGCCCGGGTCGCCTTCCATATCGATGAAGTAGAGGTGGGGGGTGCTGGGCAGTTCCTCTGGGCGGGGCTCGAATGTGAGATTCTGTCGTTGCGAGGGAGAGAAGGTCGAAAGCACGACAGCGAGGCTGCTCCAAGTGACCCTGCCGACATCCCTGACAATGGTGATGGGACCTCTTACCTCCCAGGATCTGCTATCGTTCAGCCTATATGAGAGAACCGAGCTGATCTCAAAGGCGATCTCAGGCCGATATACGCGGTCATAGGCTCTGTCTTCTATGCAACCCATCACGGATGCCAGCAGAAGAAGTGGAATCGCGATAACACTTATCGTCTTCAACCGAGACCCCCCTTGATTCCCATGGGGGCAACGTTCCTGAACGCGGATACCGACCTGGGGCTCTGGGCTCAAATCCACCGCCCTCGCGAGAGGGGTGATGCTTGAACGTCCGCTTCGTCAAGGAGGCATCTTTGCTGGAATTAAGGTTTTCGTTTCCGTTCGCCCTCGTCATTGCAACAACCCTCAAATACCATCACCGACTTTAGTGAGCCGATGGATGAGCAGGACGCGTGGCACGACCGCTGGGCGAGGCAGCTCCCCCTCGACGGCTTCGGCGAGGAGGGCCAGCGCGCGCTCGGCCGCGCGACCGCGGCCGTGGTGGGCGCGGGCGCGCTGGGGAGCAGCTCCGCGGAGCTCTTGGCGCGGATGGGCATCGGCACCGTTCGCGTCATCGACCGCGACGTGCTCGAGGCGTCCAATCTGCACAGGACCCGCGTGCTCGGGGCGGCCGACATCGGCCGGCCCAAGGCCGAGGCGCTCGCCGAGCGGCTCGCCGCGCTCGCGCCCTGGTGCCGCGTGGAGGGCGTGGTCGAGGACGTGACGGGCTCGAACGCGCTGGGGCTGCTGCAGGGCGCGGATGTCGTCCTCGACGGGCTCGACGGCATGCGGGCACGGTTCGTGCTCAACGACGCGTGCCTCGAGCTCGGCATCCCTTGGGTGTACGGCGGCGTGCTCGCGATGGGCGGCCTGGTCGCTACGTTCCCCGCGGGCGGCCCCTGCCTCAGGTGCCTGTTCCCCGAGGTCCCCCCCGACGGCTCGGTGCCAGGATGCGAGTCGGAGGGCGTGCACCCCTCCGCCCCCTCCCTCGTCGCGTCGGTCCAGGTCGCGCAGGCGTCCCGCCTGCTCCTCGACGCCAGGCCCCCGCCGAGGCTCTTGGCCTTCGACCTGGGCGCGGACGACTGGCGCGTCGTCGACATCGAGATGCGCCAGGGCTGCCCCGCGTGCGGCCAGGGGCGGCGGGAGCACCTCGCCGCGGGCGACCGGGACATCATCGTCACCCTCTGCGGGCGCGGCGCGGTGCAGATCAGCCCGTCGGCGAGGCGGGGGCCCGTCGACCTCGACGCCAAGGCGGCCGAGTGGGGCGCCGAGGGGCTCGCGGTCCTCCGGCGCGGGCCGGTCCTCACGCTCGACATGGGCGAGACGAAGCTCCACCTGTTCGCGTCGGGCCGCGCGCTCGTGAAGGGCACCACCGAGCAGGCGGTCGCGAAGGGGATGTACACGAAGTACGTGCTCAGGTGAGGGGGTGTCGGGCTGGTACACTACGTGGCGCTCATGTCGGCGGGCATCGACTCCCCAGTCGCCGCGCACCTGATGCTCGAGAGGGGCGTGCGCCTCACCGCGCTGCACTTCGACAACCGCCCGTTCACCGACGACGCCGAGGTCGAGAAGGCCCGCCGGCTTCTGATGCGCCTGCGCGAGCTGCATGGCGAGGTGCCTGCCTTCCTCGTCCCGCACGGCGCGACCACGCAGCTGGCCATGGCCAGGGACGCCCCGCGCCGTATCGGGTGCCTGCTTTGCAGGCGCATGATGTTCCGCGTGGCCGCGCGGTACGCCCGCGGGAGCGGCGCGCAGGGCGTGCTCACCGGCGAGTCGCTGGGCCAGGTCGCGTCACAGACGCTCGCGAACATCTCCGTGGAGCACCTCGCCCTCGAGGGACTCCCCGCCATCAGGCCGCTCATTGGCCTCGACAAGGAGGAGATCGTGGCCATCGCAAGGCGCATCGGCACGTTCGACCTCTCGACCGCCCCGGGGAGCTGCTGCACCATCGTGCCCGACAAGCCCTCGGTGGCGGCGAAGCGCGCGGAGGTGGGGGAGGCCGAGGCGAACGTCGACATCGAGGGGCTGGCGCGCGCGGCCCTGGAGGGGATGACACCATGGTAGAGCTCTCAGTAGTGCGGCCCTGCGAGGGCGGCTCGGGGACCGAGATTGTGCTCAAGCGACAGCTCGCGCTCGACATGGCGAGGTGCGCGAGGAACCTCTCCTCCGCCGGGTTGCGGGTCGTGGACTCGCGCGTGCTGCTCGTGGTCGAGGACCCGCCGAGGACCACCATATGGCCAACGGGCAGGATGATCGTCCAGACCGTGGACGCGAGCGAGGCCATCGCCCGCGCGAAGGACCTGCTCAGGCTGATGGGGGTCGAGTGACGAAGGCCCTGCTCACGGGACCGCCCAGGTGCGGCAAGACCACGCTCGTGGAGAGGATAGTGGGGCGCCTGCGTCCCACCGTGCGGCTCGCAGGCTTCTTCACGCGCGAGGTCCGCGAGGGCGGCGACCGCGTCGGGTTCGACGCAATCGCCCTCGACGGTCGCGAGGGCGTGCTCGCCAGGAAGGGCGGCGGGCGGGGCCCCCGCGTGGGGAGCTACGTCGTCGACCTGGCCTCGTTCGAGCGCGTCGGCGTGGGGTCGATCCTCGACCCGTCCGCCGAGGCCGTCGTCATCGACGAGATAGGGGCGATGGAGCTCCGCTCGAGGGCGTTCAGGGACGCCGTCACGGCCGCGCTCGACGGGCCCAGGCCCGTGCTCGCGACCATCCGCCTGGGGCCCGAGCCGTTCTGCGACGCGGTCAAGAGGCGCCCTGACGTCGTGCTCTTCACCGTGACCGCGCAGAACCGGGACGGCCTCGTGGACGAGGTGTCCCGCAGGCTGCTCGCCGCCTGCGGCCGCGCCTAGAAGTCGAACTCCTCGTGGGGCTGGAAGTCCACGACGGGGCACGGCCCCAGGCAGGAGCCGCAGTGGACGCAGGTGGCCGCGTCGAGCCTCACGCGACCGCACTCGATGCGCAGCGACCCCTGGGGGCACCTTGCCACGCACACGCCGCACCCCACGCACAGCTCGCCCCTCACGATGGCCTGGCGAGCCCTCTCGAGCAGCTCGACCGCTGCGGCGGGGGCATCACCGCGCGCGGTGAGCGCTCCCTCGGGGAAGACGTCGAGCCGCTCCCCCACCTCGACGCGGCCCTCCTCCTCGACGAGCAGCACGGGCCCGATGATGTTGAGCATCTCGCACGCGCGCGAGAGGTCGATGGGCCGGTCGAACGCGCCCTCGGCCGACACGCCGCCCTTCGGACAGTCCGACACGCCGGAGGCTCGCACGAACGAGAACGCGCTCCTCTCGAGCGCGAGCGTCCCCACGCCCGTCGACACGTGCGCGTGCTCGCGCAGGTGCTTGGGCAGCCTCCGGAACCGCCAGAGGCCCAGCTCGAGGTAGAGCGCGTCCCGGCCCGTCGACCTGGCATAGGCCTCGAGGAACCCGCGCCACCGCGCGTAGCCGGGGAATCCGCGCTCGACCACCTCCAGGTCCGCGAGGTCGGACGCGGGGCACATGTAGCAGCCGATGCGGTCGAGCCCCCGGTCGTACCACACATTGAGACGCTCGCCGCGCGACATGAGGTAGAGCCACACGTCGAGGGCGGTCCACTCCTGGATGGGAGAGGCCCCGACCTGGCCGGGCACCCAGGGGTTCTCCCACACGCGCGCGCTCCTGGACCGGGGGCCCGACTCGTACCTCCTCTGCCCGATGAACGAGAGCACGCCGCCGGGGAACATCTCGCGCAGCGCGCGCGCGGCCGGTCCGAGCTTCTGCGTCTTGCAGCACCACCGGTAGTCGCGGGCCGGAGGGCCGAACCTGCGCGCGAGGGCGAGGAAGTCCTGGTCCGCGGTCGCGACGACGAGCTCGAGCGAGTGCCGGCGTGCGACGTCGTGGACGTGCTCGACGGTCTCCGGCAGCTCTATGCCCGTGTCCAGGAAGAAGACCGGCGGCCTCAGGCCGGCCTCGAGGACCAGGAGGAGGGTCGCGAGCGAGTCCTTGCCGCCCGAGAAGGACACCGCGATGGGGAGCCCCCTCTCACCCACTGTCCGCTTGATGAAGCCGACCGCCTCCGCGACCTGCCCGTCGATGTGGGGCCGGTTCGCCTTGACAGCGTCGTCCCACGTCCGCCTGCGGCCCGTCGTCACGAGGGCCTGCCCTGGGGCCCGGTGGTGCCTGACCTTGACGCACTGGCCGTGGTCCTCGGCCATCATCGCGGCGCCGGTCTTGCGGGCGCGGCCCACGCCCACCACGGAGCGGTCGGGCGCGAGCACCAGCACCTCGTCGTTGACCTCGATGGTCCCGGAGGCGGAGGCGATGCCGGGCGCGAGCACGCTCCCGCCACCCTCGATGAAGGGCACGGCGTCGGGGGCGAGGACCACGATGCCCCGCGAGGCCACCGGGGCCATGCGCGCGGCGCCCTCGAGCCGCGGGAGGAGCAGCCATCCCCTGCCGGGCTCGTACCTCATCGTGGCCAGCACGTGCCCGTTCGCGAGCACCTCGTCGAGGCGGTCCTCGGAGGGGCACCTGTTGAGGACGACGATGCCGTCGTCGTCGGGGAGCAGGGCGCGCCCGCAGCCCTCGCCGAACTGCGCGTCGGCCGCGGCCCGCACGCGCGCGATGTCGGCCTCGCGTGCGGGGCGCACGTCGCCCGGGGGCGTGTGCTCGACGCGCCTCGTGCGCCCCCCGCATGAGCCGCAGACGGGCTCGTCCGAGAGGGGAAGGTCGCACGCGTCGCACCACCGCAGCTGGAGGCGGCCGAGCCGCACCTGGGCCATGGGATACCACGGTGGAATGGCCGTTGGTATAAAAAGGTATTCGGAGGGGGGCCGGCCGCGACAAGTATATGGATTTGGACCCCCGTCCAATGACGAGAAGCATGGATGCCACCGACGTCAGGCTCTCCCAGATGCTCATGGTCAACTCCCGCGTGCCCTACCGCGAGATGGCGAGCAAGCTGGGCATCTCCGTGCAGGCGGTCCACAGGCGGATGCAGGTGCTCAGGGAGATGGGCGTCGTCCGCGACTGGGTCGCGGTCCCCTCCTCCGACGCGCTCGGTGCCATAGACCTAATGGTCTTCGGCGCGTCCCGCTCCAGGAACATGGAGGAGGTCGAGGAGGCACTCGGGAGGAGCGAGAACGTCGACAGCGCCTACATCGCGAGCGGTAACGTGCTGTACGTGGGCGCCCTTCTCCGCGACATCTCCGAGCTCGAGGGCCTGACCGAGCACGTGAGGGTGAGCGCGGCGATGCCGGAGCCACGCGTCGGCATCTTCAGCGGGCAGGGCAGGCCCCTGAGGGAGCGCGGGGTGGCGCCTCTCACGGAGCTCGAGCACCGCATCATCGCGTCCCTCCACAGGGACACCCGGAAGTCGGTCGCCGACGTGGCGGCCGAGCTCGGTATCTCCAGCAGGACGGTCAACCGGCACATCGGCCGCATGGCCCGCGACGGCCTGGTCAACTTCTCCATCAGATGGTTCCCCTGCGAGTGCAGGGACATCATCGCAATGTTCCAAGTGGAGCTGCGCCCCGGCGCCGACAGGGCCGCGGTGCGCTCGGCGCTCGTCCGCGGGCACGGGGCGCACGTCGTGGAGGCGATGGTGTTCTCCAACCTCCCCAACCTCCTCATCTTGGTCACGTGGTCCACCTCGTCGAAGGAGGTCGAGGAGCTCCAGAGGGCCATCGAGGCGGACGGCTCGGTCTCCTCGGTGATGGCCGACATACTCTACAAGGGGTGTCCCTTCGACAGCTGGCGGGACAAGCTGGTGGAGGCGCACGGGCGCGGCCTGTCCCGGTGAGGCTGGGGCGGACGGCCCGGCCCCCGTGCGCCCCCCCCGGTCCCCCTCGGCGGGCCGCCCGCGGGACGGGGCGTAGCGCGACGGGCAACTGGCATAAGTGAGACGGCCGGCCTGTCGCCCCTCGGTTGTCCCGCCCATCAATGCGCCGGTTGAAGGATGCGACATTCAAGCGTCCTGCATTGCATCGACTTCAATCCCGTTGTGAACACACGAATAAATCACTCCTCCTTCCTGCACGGGACTAGGCGGGGCGTGAAAGGACGCCCCTGGGATGAAAACCAAAAAAAGGAGGAGAAAAACATGGAAACGAAGGACGCGAAGAACGCCTCTGCGAGCTGGTGGATGACCGATGCGCGCTACGAGCCCATCGCTTGGGCCGCGATATTCTTCCTCGGGGCGACGACCCTCCTCATCGAGATGTCGGGCCTCGCGGACGGCGTCGGGTGGTGGGACGGCTGGGCCGTGTTCTTCCTCGGCCTCGGCACCATAATGGTGCTCGGGAACGTCGTGAGGAGGACCCTGCTCGGGCGCAGGATCGAGTGGTTCGGTGCGGTCTGCGGCATGGTGCTCGTCGCCATCGGCGTCGAGAACATCGCGGGGTTCGGCTGGGTCTGGCCCGCCCTGCTGTTCATCATCGCCGCGCTGTTCCTGCACTCCGCCCTCGCCCGCCCGAAGATGGAGGGAGAGGTGGACGACTGGGACTGGTCGTGCTGAACACGGGACAGGAAGGCAATTGAGGGGTGGTGGTCAGGCATGCTAACTGTCAACGTGAGAGGCATTTCGAGGAGTGTCCAGGCAATGATGCGACGACCGGCAGGATGCCCACCTCTTGTTTTCGGCCACGCCTTCGCCCCCGAGGTGCCCAAGACGGGGGAGGTCACGACCCTTGATGACCCGCGTGACCTCCCCCTTCCGCCGTGGCCTGGCCGCCCCCAGGGCTGCGACATCGCCAGATGGTGGTAGGCAACACCTGGTCAGGAAGTCTTATGATGCCCGATCCGCATCCTGGCACCTGGAACGGTCAGGGACGGAGGGCCGACTGGGATTGGAGAACTACCTCCTGAAGGATGGGAGATTCTATCTGGCACGTGAGCTGGACCGCGGACGGCCAATCCTCTGGTCCAGCGAGCAGTGGGTGGCCAGGTACGCATCCTTCGAGCGGAAGGACAACATGGACACACTGAAGAGGACGGCCATCGCCGGCTTCGCGGTTGTCGCGCTCACACTCATTGGCATGGCCGCCCTCGTCGATTCCATCACCGCCATGCTCCTTCGGTACATCATGATGATCGTCCTGACGGTAATGCTCGGCCTGGCGTCCATTTACATCGGGACGAGGCTCGGAGCCCACCTCAAGAGGTCATGGCCTGTCAGGGGCCTCTACACGCAAGGCGTGCAGGTCAGCAAGAACCTGTTTATTCCCTATTGGCAGCTCAAGGACATCCAGGTCCAAAAGACCAAAGTGCGGCTCGTGCCAAAGCGCGTGCCGAAGGATTTGCCGTGGAACGTGGAACATCCAGCCTTCTGGACAGTCCCGCTCGAGGTCCTCGGCGAGCAAGGGCTCATGGAGCTCAGGACAACGGTGCTGGGGACGGAAGGGAGGGGGGAGCCCCCTAGGCTTGTGCTGTACGGATTGCCAGGGCCGGAGCGGTGACCCTCGACGGGGACGACCGGCCATCCAGCGGGGGACGGGGTCGACCGACCATCCCATGCGCCATCATTCGCAAGTCTCCTTTGTAGCGCTCCATCGGCCCAAATGCGCGAAAGGCAGATATCCGCTCAACCTATTCCTGCAGTTGCCTTGGCTTTTGCCGAGAGGTCGGGAGGGTGGTATTGAGGACCTACGTCCTCAGGGACGGGCGTTTCGTACGGGCGGAAGGGCTGGACCGCGGGAAGCCCGTCCTCCGGAGCGCTGAGGAGTGGCGCAGCATTTACATTGGCGAGAGGAGACAGATGCTGAGAACGCTCTGCATACTGGTGCCTGTCTTCACCTATGTCACCTTGGCCCTGGTGCTCGGGGTGGTCGTCCTCATCAATGGCCTTTTCTTCTGGGACATCGCAATCGGTGTCGTTCTGCTCAGCAGCGTCGTTGTACTGATAGTGATGGGCTGTGCCGTGATCGCGGAGCGGATGGCCTGGAAGGGGCCCGCTCCGGGCCTCTACGAGCACGGGGTGCAGATGGACCCGACGCTCTTCCTGCCGTACGAGGAGCTCTCGGAGGCGAAGGTGTTTAAGGTGTCGGTCGGCCTCGTCCCTCGCACGCCCCCACGGCGCCGGCCTCCGAGCATCGGCCACCCGGTGTCCTGGACGATGACGAAGGAGCTGCTTGGCGAGGACGGGGTCGCGGCACTGGTCGCCAAGGTGGCAGGCCAGGGCGAGGGCGATGAGCCCCCCAGGCTCGTCATCTACGGACCCGGTGGCCCAGGTTGAGGGTGTGCCGATGGATGGCCCGAGGGCGGAAGGCCATGGGGCGCGCAAACCTGAAGCATTCCCAAGGGCATGCGGATGACCGACCCGAAGTATCCCGATGGACGCTGCGACCTTGGAGCAGTCCACACTTGGCAGTAAGGTCTCGAGGACCTACGTCCTCAGGGGCGACCGCATCGTGCCGGCCGACGGCCTGGACCGCGGGGGGCCCATCGTGTGGACGGTCGAGGAGTGGCGCTCCAGGTACCGCGCGGTGCGCAGGAGGCAGCATCGCATCATGGCCCTGCTATGGGCCTCCTGCACGCTCTTCGCGTTCGGGGTGATCTGGGTCGTGGACCTCCCCTACGGCATCCTGTCCCTCGGTTCCTTTCTCTCCGGGCTGCTGGTGATCACCTCCCTGACCATGGCCGGCTTCGCCCTCGTGATCTTGGTCGAGTTCATCGCTGACAGAATGCCCCGCGCGGCTCCCCACCGCGGCCTCTACGAGCGCGGGGTCCAGGTAAATCGCGCGCTCTTCCTGCCCTTCGAAGAGCTCGGGGACGTGGTCGTCGAGGCGTCCTTCGCGCACCTCGTCCCGCGCTGCCCGCTCGAGAAGGGGCCATGGCGCGTCCCCAACCCCCAGCAGTGGATGGTGGAGCTCGAGCTGCTCGGCGAGGAGGGCCTCAAGGAGCTCAAGGCAAAAGTGGCGGGCGCGCGCGGCGATAGGGAGCCGCCCAGGCTCGTGGTCTACGGCCCACCGGGGCATGGATGAGCGGCGCTCCGAAGCATTTATCAGCCCCTCGGCACTTCCCTGGCCCGAGCCCCGTGAGCCTCTCAATCGGCATCCTGGCATTCCCCATGGCTCACCCCGTCTGGGGCGGCATCCCCTGGTCGGTCTACCGCCTGACGGACGCGCTCGCGGCCCATTTCCCCGAGGACATGTTCCACCTCGTGTTCTACGACGAGCCGTCCAACGATGTCTCGAAGAGGAACCTCGGCCGCCTGCTGCGGACGCACCGCAACATCACCCGGACTGTCCTGCCAAAGGGCGACCCCGCGGTCCGCTGGTGCGAGAAGAACGCGGACGTGGTCTGGGGCACGGTGAGCGGCGTCCTGCACACCGAGCGCGTCCCCCAGGTGGTCACGCTGTACGACATGCGCATGTTCACGCGCTACCGCGAGAGCTACAAGAACTACCTCATGCACCGCGCGGGGCTCGCCTACGCGCTCAAGCACGCGCGCGTGGCGGTGGCCATCTCCAAGAGCACGCGCGCGGAGGTGCTGAAGTACTACCCGGGCCAGGGGCTGGAGCGGAAGCTCGACCTCGTCTACCTGGGCGTGCCCGCGGGGTTCGACGACCCTGCGGGGGTCAAGCCCCTGTGGCCCGACTACGTCGAGGGCGAGCCCTTCATCACCACCACCTACGACCCCCTCCCCCAGAAGCGGATGGACCTCGTGAAGCGGGTGGCCCCCGCCCTCGACGAGCACGGGTGGCGATTGGTGTGCATGGGCGGCCACCGCGGGCCCAAGGCCGACCGCATGTACAAGCACCCGCGCGTGCACTATCCGGGGTTCGTCGGGGACGACGAGTTCCCGTCCATCGTGAAGGCCTCGTCCCTGTTCCTGTTCATGTCCGAGTACGAGGGGTTCGGCTACCCGCCCTACGAGGCGATGGCGCTCGGCGTGCCGGTGCTTTACAACTCCCGGTGCGACGCGCTCAGGCGCGAGGTCGGGGGCATGGCGCACTCCTTCGCCACCGACGACGGGCTCGGGGAGGCGCTCGACATGCTGCTCTCGTCCGAATCCAGGCGCACCGAGCACGTGGCCGAGGGGCTCAATCTCATCAAGCGGTTCTCCTGGGAGCGGGCCGCGAGGCAGTACATGTACCTCTTCAGGCTCGCGCACGACGTCCCCGAGATAGACCTGCGGCCGGGCGGCACCCCCACCTCGCTCGACCAGGTGGCCAAGGGCGACGCGCCATCGTGACCGTGAGCCTTTCTCGCGCCCTGCCAGCATGGGGGAAGGTTTTATCAATGGTCCCCACCTTTCACGTCCCGGGAAAGGTCGCCCATGACCACCGGCATCGACCAGATAATGGAGTCCCCGGCCGCGCAGGAGTTCTGGCTGCGCCGGCTCATCGCGGTCATCATCGACTACGCCATCGTCTTCTTCCCCATCTACGCCATGGTGGCCGTGGCCTGGGCCGTCCCCATCTGGGCCTTCGCGCCCAGCCTGGCCACCGGCGGTCTCATGGTGCTGATGAGCTCGCTGTTCGAGGCCGAGCTTGGCTACACCATCGGCAAGCGCATCATGGGCCTCGAGGTCGTGTCCCTCGACATGCGCCCCTACGACATGGAACGCGCGCTCGTGCGCAACATCTCCAAGGTCCACCCTGCCCTGCTGTTCATCGACCTCCTGCTTGGCCTGTTCATGGAGAGGCGGCCCAACATGCGGTTCCTGGACACATCGACGCAGTGCGAGGTCGTGGACACCGAGGTCGCGGACCTGCGGCGCAGGGAGGGATGGACGCCGCCCCCGCCGGGGGTCGACCTCCAGCGCCCACCGCCCGTCCGGGGGGTGACCGTGGAGGCCGCGCCGCCCACCATGCCCCCCGAGAGCGCAAGACCCCCTGCCGCTCCCCCTCCGGCCCCTCCAGCACCTGAGCAGCCCCAGAGGCTGCCCACCGTCCCCGTCGAGGTCACGCCCAAGGCCGTTACAGCGGGCACGGAGAGGCGGGCACCTGGCATCGCCCCGCCCCCTGTGCCCAAGGCCGAGGCCCCGCCGCCGACCGAGGCCAAGAAGGGCGCGAACGGATGGGAGGAGATGGGCGCCGCCGCGGAGCTGCCGGACAAGTGAGGGACGGCAGGGACGGTGCCAGCATCAGCGCGTGAAGCCCCATGAAGGGGGCGGGCGCGGAAGGTACATGGCCACGGCTATCCGTCTCACGAGGCCTGGGACGCCTCGGCGGTTGCGATGGTGGGGCACCGGAGCTGGCTCACTTCACTGTCTCCAGCTGGGTAATCACGTTCCAGATCAACGTCCGCCCGTGCAGGGGGATGTTGGGGTCGTCCGCGAGCTGGTCAAGGATGCTGTTGGCCTTGGCGATGCGGACGTCCAGGGCATCCTTTTTGTCGAACAGGATGTCCTTGGCCTCCTTCGCTCCGCGACGGATGTTCCTTGGGACTGAGGTGTCGGCCGAGAGCTGGTCGAGGATGTCCCCGATCTGCTTGAGCCGTGTGTCCGCGTCCATGGAATCACCGCGCGTCGGCGGTAATACGCTGCGTATTTAAAACCGTTACCTCCCGACTAGCGCGCCTGAGGGGGACCCGTCAGCCCCTGAGGGCGAGCACGTCGAAGAGGGCCGAGCCCAAGAAATGCGCGCTCAGCGAGGGCACGATGGAGCGCGTCCGCAGGTCCGCCCAGCCGAAGGCCAGCCCCGCCAGGAGGGAGAAGACGACCTCCTCGGGGGGCTTGCCCAGGTGGGCGACGGCGTAGACGGCGGCGGAAAGGAACATGGACCAGCCGCCGAGGCGCTCGCTCGTGGCCAGCACGATCCACCCCCTGAACAGGAGCTCCACGCACAGCATCAGGAAGGCAATGGCGGCCTCGTAGGGCACAAGGGAGGCCGCATCCCACTCAACCTCGCCCCAGAGCTGCTGCGGGTAGTAGTCCATCATGGCCGGGAACAGCGTGCCCGCGAAGGCCAGGGCCACCGCGCAGAGCACCATCACGCCCGTGAGGGCCCAGTCGCCGCGCGCCCTTGGCAGGGCCAGTCCGAGGGCCTCCCTCCTGTACTTGAGCATGGCCGCGAGCGCTAGCGGGGCCGCGAGGTAGAGGAGGCCGTTGACGAGCAGGGGGTCGGGCGGGTCGGCCCCTGACTGCGCGAGGCGCTTCGCGACGACCAGGGCGAGCCCCGTCGCCAGCGCGACCGCCCACCTCCGCCGGACAAGCCACTCCCTCGCCTTCCCGGGCCCCACGGGGGGCGCATGCGCGCCGTGGCCCATAAATGCACTGGCCGACTGCGTGATTCCAACGCGTGCGAACAACTCTTGGGAACAGGGGCGCAGGGTTTATGTGCATTCGTCCCGAGTGACCATCCCCCCTGGAGGCCCCGAGTTGCCAGACCCCTCGCCCGAAGGCATGGACCGCTACGTGCTGGACGGCTACATCGGCAGCCAGGTGCTGCAGATGCTGCTCGCCCACCACAACTTGGTGCTCACCAGGGGAGGGAACGACGAGCTGTCCATCGCGCCCTCGAACGTGGCCATGGCCTCGGTCGCGTCCTCGAACTTCCTCGTCCCGGCGATGAGCGTGAACAACATGCTCCTCGCCCTGGGCCTCTGCCTTTTCCGGCAGCCCCATGGCGGCTTCGAGATCAGGCCCCTTTCCATTTTCAGCGACGCCCTCGCTGCGGGCCCGCTCCGCCTGCCTGGCGATGAGATATCGACGCGCGCGATGAGGACGACTTTGTTCTGACGCGCCGCCCGGGCGCGTCGGCCCAGCCCCGCAGCTATTTAATAAAGGGTCGCCCATCGCGCCACGTGGACCGCCCCCGCATCACGGTCGTCGGCAACTCCGTGGTCGACGTCATCGGCATGTCCCCTGACCGCCCGCCCGGCTTCGGCGAGCTGGTCGCTGGCAGGGGGCCCGCGCGGCTGTGCGTGGGCGGCAACGGCGCCATCGCCGCCGCGGCCGCGGCCGCGCTCGGCGCGGAGGCCGCGCTCGCGAGCACGGTCGGCGACGACCAATGGGGGCGGTGGCTCACCGACCGGCTGATGGCGCTCGGCGTGGACGTGTCGCAGCTGCAGGCGCGCAAGGACGGGCCCACGTCCACGACCGTCTCCCTGGTGAGGACGGACGGCGAGCGCGCGCTGCTGACGCACAATGGCGTAGCGGCCCTCCACGAGCCGGCCGCGGTCTCGGTCGACGACATGCCCGCGGGCTCGTGGCTGCTGGTGGCATCGCTGCTGCTCGTGCCTACCTACGCGGGCGACGCGCTGCGTGGCCTCGTCGCGCGCGCGAAGCGGAGAGGGATGTACATCGCGCTCGACCTCTGCTGGGACCCCACGGGCAGGTGGGAGCTGGACCCCCTCCCCCTGGACCTCTGCGACCTGCTGCTCGGCAACGACCAGGAGCTCATCAGGGCGACGCGGAAGTCGGACGTGGACACCGCCATGGACGCGGCGCTGCTCAGGGGCGCGAAGGGGGCGGTGGCCAAGCTCGGGAGCGCGGGCGCGCGCGTCGCGCGCGAGGCCTACGGGAGGCGCGCGCAGGTCGCGGCGCCCCGCGTGAGGGCCGTGAACGCGACCGGTACCGGCGACGTGTTCAACGGCGCGCTGCTCGTGGCGCTCTCGGAGGGCATGGAGCTCGAGGGCGCGGTCCGGTTCGCGTGCGGAGCGGGCGCGCTGCGCGTCTCGGGGGGTTGCGACACCTTCCCGGCGAGGGACGAGGTCGAGCGCGTCCTGGCCGCCTCCGGTACAGGCCCCGAGGGGTGACCGCGCTTGCGCATCGCCGTCATGGGCGCGGGGGCCGTGGGCGGCTACTTCGGAGCGCGGCTCGCCCTCGCGGGCAACGAGGTCCACCTCATCGCTAGGGGCGAGCACCTCAGGGCGATGCGGGAGCACGGCCTCCACGTCCAGACCCGGGACGGCACGCTTTGCGTCTGCCCTGCGAGCGCGACCGACGACCCAGCCTCGGTGGGCGTGGTGGAGCTCGTGCTCTTCACGGTCAAGTCGACCTCGACCCGGCCTGCGGCGGAGGCGGCGCGCCCCCTCGTGGGCGAGGGGACTGCGGTGCTCGTGCTGCAGAACGGCGTCGAGAACGAGTCCGTCGTGGCCGAGGTGCTCGGGCGAGAGCACGTCGTGCCCGGCGTGGCGTACGTTGGCGCGCAGCTGAGCGCGCCGGGCGTCATCCTCCACACGGGCAGGGGCAACGTCGCGCTGGGTGAGCCAGGGGGCGACATCACGGACCGGGTCAGGGCCATCCGCGACGTCCTCGAGGACGCGGGCGCCAAGGTGAACCTGACCACCGACATCTTCTCGGTCAAGTGGCGCAAGCTCATGGTGAACGCGGCCTTCAACCCCGTCACGGCCATCAACAGGAGGACCGTGCTGCAGGTCCTCGAGGACCCGGAGCTCAGGGCCATTGTGGAGGCCTCGATGATGGAGGTGGTCGCGGTCGGCCGCGCGCTCGGCCACGACATGGACATGGAGGCCTACCACAGGGCGCTCACCAAGACGCCCGAGATGGCCCATTCGCGCACGTCCATGCTCCAGGACGTCGAGAGGGGGCGGCCCACCGAGATAGACGCCATATGCGGCGCGGTCGTGCGCGCGGGCAGGCGGGTGGGGGTCCCCACGCCCGTGAACCAGATGCTGCTGGAGCGCGTGCAGGCCATCGACTCGGCCATCCCCAGCCACTGACGATGCAGACCACGGACCCTCCCCCGCGACTCGTCCCGTCACCACCATCCGTGCCTCCAAAGGTGTTTTGACCCCCCTGCGCCATTCGTCACCCATGAAGCCCGAGCAAGTCGCCAAGAAGGGCCTGTCCACCAGGTGCGTCCACGCCGGCGAGCACCCGGACCCCGCGACGGGCGCCGTCGGCACGCCCATCTTCCAGAACACCACGTACCTCTTCCCCGACCCGGACCACCCGGTGCCCAAGGGTGCGCGCCACGGGGACTACTACATCTACACGCGGTTCAACAACCCCACCATCGAGGCGCTCGAGGCCAAGGTGGCCTCGCTCGAGGGCGCGGAGGCCGCGGTCGCGTTCGCGTCGGGCATGGCCGCCATCTCGACCCTCGCGCTGACCCTCTGCAGGGAGGGGGGCCACATCGTGAGCGCCAAGGACATCTACGGCGGTACATACGCGCTCATGAACGACTACTTCCCGAAGCTGGGCATAAGGACTGCCATGGTGGACACGCGCGACCCCGAGGCGTTCCGGAGGGCGGTCGCCAAGGGCACGAGGTTCCTCTTCGCCGAATCCATCACGAACCCGACCCTGAAGGTCACGGACATCCCCGCATTGGCCGAGGTCGCGCACGACGCGGGCGTGCCGCTTGTGATCGACGCGACGTTCGCGACCCCCGTCAACCAGAACCCGCTCGCGCTGGGCGCGGACATCGTGATGCACAGCGGGACCAAGTACCTCGGCGGTCACAGCGACGTGACCGCTGGCGTCGTGGCAGGGGGCAGGGCGTTCTGCTACGACCTGCGCGACAGGATGATCAACTACGGGGGCTGCATGGACCCCTCCGCCGCCTGGCTGCTGATGAGGGGCGTCAAGACGCTCGATGTGCGCGTGCAGAGACAGAACGCGAGCGCTCTTCGCCTCGCCCGCTTCCTCGAGGGGCACCCCAAGGTGGTGCGATCCATCTACCCGATGCTCGAGAGCCACCCGGACCACGCGCTCGCCAATCGCATGCTGCGCGGCGGGGGCGGCATGCTCTCCTTCGTGCTCAAGGACCTTGAGGCGTGCAGGAGGTTCCTCGGGGGGGTCGAGGTCGCGACCGTCGCGGCCTCGCTCGGCGGGGTGGATTCCCTGGTGACGCTCCCCCTGGATTCCACGCACAAGGGCCTGAGCGCGGCCGCGCGCGCCGACCTGGGCATCGCGGACGGCAGCGTGCGCATGTCAGTGGGCATCGAGAGCGTCGAGGACCTCGAGGCGGACCTCGCGAGGGGACTGGACCAGGTTTGAGGGGGCCTTGAAGGGACCGTCCGCTGGCTAGGAAAACGGCCGATCCGAGCGCGACGGCCAGCCCGTCTGGGATTCTCCCCCTTTTTGGTGCCTGATTGGCCTTGTTGTATCAATCTCTATATTTTATTATGTCATAATCGCCCAATTTTACCACAAACCCTTTATCGGCCGGCCATCCAGCCAGGTACGGGTGGAAAACATGGGCCTGCGGGTCAGGATGGCGCTGGCGGTCGCGCTCATCTTCGGCCTCCTGTTCACGGGGCTGATGGTGATCGCCGAGGTGTTCGTGGTGCTGGGCGTCGTCTCGGGCGCCTGGATAGTCGTCTTGATGGTCGGGATGACGCTCCTGTTCATCGCGCTGGAGTGGGGCCTGAGCCCCTACCTCATCGGCTGGCTGTTCAAGGTCGTGTGGATTGATGAGCGCCCCCATGCGAGGAGGACCGACCGTGTCGCGGCCTACATCGAGCGCGCGAGCGCGGAGGCGGGCGTGCGGCCCCCTAGGTTCGGCATCGTGCGCGACGATAACCCCAACGCCTTCTGCTACGGATGGACCCGGGACCGCTCGCGCCTCGTGCTCACCAGGGGCATGTTCAAGTACTGCGACGACGACGAGGTCCAGGCCGTCGCCGCCCACGAGATGGGGCACATCGTCCACAACGACTTCATCGTGATGACGCTCGTCGTGGCTGTCCCGCTCCTGTTCTACTCGATCTATCAGGGGTGCGTCGAGGCGATGAAGAACTGGCAGGGCTCAGGCGGCGAGGGGGACGGCGCGGCCGCGCTCGCTATCATGTCGATGGCCATCCTCTCGTACCTAGTGTACATATCGTCCTACCTGGCGTCGCTGCTCGTGTCCCGGTTCAGGGAGTACTGGGCCGACGACTACAGCGCGGACGGGACGGGACGGCCCGACAAGCTCGCGAGCGCTCTGGTGAAGGTGGCCTACGGCCTCGCCGAGCAGGGCCGCGGCAAGGGTAAGGCGGAGGCCGCCCACACCAGGCAGGAGTGCCAGCTCATGCTCTTCAGCCCCTCGAGCGCCCGCTCGCTCGCCGTCCAGGCCGCGACGGCCGACGGCACCGTCACTCCCGCGGCGGTCAAGGACGCGATGTCCTGGGACCTGTGGAACCCGTGGGCGTTCTTCTACGAGCTCGCGATGACCCACCCGCTGCCGGCGAAGAGGATCGTCGCGCTCGGCAAGAGGTCCCGCGAGATGGGGCAGGAGCCCTACGTCGAGTTCGACCTTGTGAGGCCCAGGTCGTACTGGCCGCTGTTCCTCAGGGACGTGGGCGCGAGGTGGTCGTGGCTCGTGGCCGTGCCCATCGCCCTCGTCGCGTGGCTGGTGTTCGACGCGGGCGTGTTCCAGGCCATGGGCCTGCTCGTCGCCGTCGCCGCCCTCACGGCGCTCGTCTACCTCGTGCGCTACAGGTACGACGGGAGGTGGAGGAGCGCCACGGTGAGGGAGCTCGTCCGGGACCCGTCCGCGGGCCCTGTCAAGGGCATCCCGGTCATGCTCGAGGGCAAGGTGGTCGGCCGCGGCGTGCCGGGCCTCTGGTTCGACGAGGACCTCAAGCTCGACGACGGCACGGGCCTGCTGCTCATCGACTCCAGGACCATCATGCCGTTCGTCGACCTGCTGCAGGGCCTGTTCAAGACGAAGGACTTCGTGGGCAAGGACGTCAAGGTCAGGGGCTGGTTCCGCAGGGGGCCCGTCCCCATGCTGGAGCTCCGGCGCATCGAGGGGCCCGGCGTGAGCAGGAGCATCCGGAGGCCGTACGTGCACATGGCGCTGCTCGCCATCCTCGCTGCCATCGGCCTCGTGCTCATGGCCATCATGCCAGTGGTCCACGTGAGGCCTCCAGGCGATGGGAATGACTGGAACGTCTCGAACGAGGGCGCGCCCCCGGGCCGGGACCCGCTCGGGCCCGATGGCCTGCTCGGCGAGGAGGCGAAGCCGATCGCCACGGTGCGCGCCCTGGAGGGCTGGGCGGACGAGGGCCGCCCCGTGCCGATCACGCTCGACCTCGAG
>Ga0316628_100000280_pt1 | contig 31651 bp, 23 predicted proteins | sample OWC_Aug_M2_C1_D5_FD_207648 | JGI IMG/M metagenome (GOLD analysis project Ga0316628, IMG submission 207648) | Wetland soil microbial communities from Old Woman Creek delta, Ohio, United States - OWC_Aug_M2_C1_D5_C | ecosystem: Environmental > Terrestrial > Soil > Wetlands | place: USA: Ohio...
GGCTTTAATTACGGGACTTGTGTCCCGGAAAGTCATGCGGTATTAGACTCCCTTTCGAGAGCTTATTCCCCACTTGAAGGAAGATTACCCACGTGTTACTCACCCGTTCGCCACTCACCGTATTGCTACGGCGCGTTCGACTTGCATGTGTTAGGCACGCCGCCAACGTTAACTCTGAGCCAGGATCAAACTCTCCATTTATATGCACTCTTGCGAGCACATAGCGAGTTTGAAAATGGCAAATTGGCTCGATCACAATCGCTCCGCTTTTTAATTCAAAGATCAGTATCCCTCTACCCGAGAGAGAAAAACCTTCCTCATGAACAATTCCGATCTTGATTCAGCCTTTCGGCTATCAGAAGGAAAAGCCTGATTGAAGGCTCGAATAATATAGGGCTTTCCCCAATCTTTGTCAAGCGATATTTTCTAGAATTTTCCATCTTTTTTTTAGTAGAGAAAAATCACCCATTTACAAGGCATTTTTCGGTATCCGACAGAGGACGATTCGGGTTCGATCGGAGAGGGTAAATCGATATTTGTCAGACTTTTGCACGGTTCTTGCATTACCTGGGTTAGACCGGACAACGATTGTATCGTCAACGCCGGTTGACCCTCCCCGCATCCAGAGACACGGAAAAGTCCAGATCCGTTGTCGGCTCCGCCGGCCGGCCCGCGGCTTTCCCCCGGAAATAGTCCCCGTCGCGATTTGGCACGCCGGTTGCTTTATATCCGCACATCATGAATAAACCCGTTTTTCTCGCCGACCCCGAGGGAATCCGGGCGCTCACCGATTCCCCCATCCCCGCCGCCGAAAAAGGCTTCAGCCTGATCGAAGTCCTTTTCGCCGCCGGCCTGATTTCCTTCCTCTTGGCCGGCACCGCCGAGCTTCTCCTGACCTCGATCGAAATCGACCGGCGCTCCGACCGGACGATCGGCCTGAGCGGGATCCTCTCTTCGGAAATCGACGAATTCAAATCCCGGCCTTTCGACGCCCCGAATCTCGCCACCGGTTCGGGAGAAATCGTCATCCAGCCGGATCCCGAAGGCCCGGCCGTCCGCGTCGTCTGGTTGGTCGCCGCGGTGTCCGAAAACCTGAAAAAAGTGAGCTTCACTTTGACCCGGGAAGGCGCGAAGGGAACTCCGCTGGAAGCCGTCTTGTTGATCACCCGGGACCTGGCCGGAAAATGAAAAAAGGATTTTCCCTGATCGAAAGCCTGTTGGCGACGATCATCTCGCTCCTGTTCATATGCGCCAGCCTGGAATTTTTCGGGACCGCGCGGCGGGTGTTTTTCCGGCTTCGGGACCGCCAGGAACGCAGCCAAGCGGCTTGGGCCGCGCTCGACAAAATCCGGGCCGATCTGCGCGCCGCCGGTTTCGGCCTCGTCCGCCCGACGCGCCTGGGCCTCGTTTCCGGCTTTGAACAGGACGGAGAAAAATGGATTCTGATCAGAAGCGGGGGCGAGCCGGCCCTGTCCGCCGACGCCTGGGCCGGACAAACGACCCTGGCCGTCAATCAAGCGGACGAGTCTTGGGCCGGCCGGACGATCTGCCTTTTCGACCGGACCCGCGGCGAGACGGCGCAGGTGCGGAGCTCCGAAGACGGGACCCTCGAGCTCGCCGGACCGCTTCTCAACGATTACCGGGCCGGGGAAACCGGCGCAGTCGTTCTCCAGAAAACGACCCTCTACCTGGACCCGGCCCAACATGTCCTTCGGCGGAAAGCCGATGCCTCCCCGGCCCAACCGCTTCTCGAAAACGTCGGGTCGTTCGTTTTGTCCATCGACGCAGGGCGATGCCTGGCCGAGGTTCGGCTCTCCCTCGGCGCCGCCCCGGAGAAAATCTATGCCCTTTCCATTCTGGCGCGGAACGCAGCTCTCGGAAAATGACGGCGCCGGCCGGGCCGGCCGGAAATCCGGTTCGGTGACCCTCGTCGTCGTTTTCGTTTACTTCATATTTTCGGCGATCGGACTCGGCCTGTTCATGCTTGCCCGCCTTCACCGGCAATGGAGCCTGACCGGCCGGGATTCCCTCCTTCTTTCCACGGCCGCCGAAAACGGGGCCCGGGCCGCGATCGGAGAGATGGGCATGACCCTCGCCGGCCGATCTTTTCCTCTTAACCTGACCGGCGAGGAATACGAAATCCTCCGGTCCGCGGCCAGGGCCGGAGGGACGGAACCTCTCGAAGCGTCCCTCGGTTGCGGATTGCCGCTTACCATCTCCGGGAGGGGCGGCGCCGCGGAATGGACGGCCGGGCTTGGCTTCTCTCCCGAGCGCGTTACTGAGGACGGATCCTGTTTTACGGCCGCCTACCGCGGAACGATCGATTCCCGGGGATGGCTGACCGGGCGAGCCCGGACGAAACGAACCTATCTCGAAATCGAGATGTCGGTTATGGCCGGACACGTCCACCTCTCCGCTTTTCCTTTTCTCCTGGCCGGGGAGAAGGGACCTGAACAGGCCGCCGATTTGATCGCCGGAAACTCGCTCGTCCTGGCCCCTCCCGAAGGCGTACGGGGGCGGCTTCCGGCGGCAGCCACCGAGCGGTCGTTGATTCCTTCAAACGCCGGGCCGTTGCTGGCCGAAGCGTTGAAAATCAAGATCTTCTCTCCGGCCGATCTCACCATCGCCCGGATCCGGCAGGCCCTCGGCCTCGAACCCTCGCCCGACCCGGTGCCCGACGGCGTCTATCTCATCGTCGACGATCTGGGGCTGGGCGGAGTTTTCGTCCAGGGCGATGTCGAGGAGATGCTCCTGGCCGCCGCCGAGGGGCGGCAATACATTCAATTCCTTCTCGAAGAAGGGGCCTGGCGGATATGGTTCAATCCGAATGAGCCGCGGACCGAATTTTTCGGGCCGGAGGACAGGCGAAGCTTCGACCTCCGCCCCCTGCCCATCGTCCTTGTGAACGGGTCGGTCGCCTCCTTGGGCGGGGCGACGGTCGACGGCCTCGGCAACCTGACCCTTTCGACCGCGACGGAAACGCCGGCCATCCTGGCCGGCCTTCCCCTGACGATCGTCTCCTCGGGCGAGACCGTGATCTCGTCGCATCTTGTCCAGGAAGGCGTCCGGTGGACCGACGGCATTCCTTATTTAAAGGATACGAAAGCGCAGCTTTTTCTGTTCGCTTCCGGCTCGGACTTCCTCACGGGATCGAAAACGAACGGCCGGGTCCGGATTGGAGCGTCGGGGCCCGACGACCTTTATCTCCAGGCGGCGGTGACCGCCCGGGACGGTTTCCGCCTCGACGGGTCGGGTAAAAACATCATCCTCTCTGGAAGCCTTCAGGCCGGAGGGCTCGAGGCGGGAACAAACCGGCTTTCGATCCGTCCCGACGATCGGCTGTTGTCGCCGCTTTCATCGCCCGCGTCGGCTCCCCGCTCGACCGAACCTGTCCTTTTCATCTCCGGCTGGGAGGCGCTCCGATGGACCGACCGCTGAACGGCCGCGGCTTCACCCTCATCGAAACCGTCCTGGCGCTATCGCTGCTCGCGACCTTGACCTACCTGGCCTCCTTTTCGCTCATGGGGCTTGCGGCCAAATATCATTTGGAGAAAGCGGTCTGGGATGTCCGGGCCGCTTTGTCCGCGGCTCGGGCCAGGGCCATCCTGGACGAAACCCGTTTCCGGGTCCGATTCTGGCCGGATCACGTTCTCCTGGAGCGTTACGACGAAGCGGCCGGGGCTTGGCGCAGCGATGCTTCGACCTGGATCGAGGATGCCGTGATCGAGGCCAATAACGCTCCCGTCTTCTCTCCCGAAGGAACCGTGGCCAACCTGGCCACGATCATCGTCTCCAACTCTTGGAGCGGCTATAAGCTGACCCTGGCCATTACCGGCCGGATCAAAACGGTCCGTCTTCCTTCCTGATACCTCTCGCCTGGGAAGTAACCGACTTTAACGATCATGCCCTTCCGGCTATAATGGATAAAAAGGGAGCATATCCTGATGAAGTGGAACACGCGGGCGACCTCGGCGATCCTTGCGGCAGTGACTACGCTTTCCATTTCAAGCCCGCATCAACGGATTGTGGAGAACTCCAACATCCCCGATTCGCAAAAATCAGGCCGTATTCTGAATCTCAAGGAAACTTGGCGGATCAAGGACGGAGACGGAGCGTTCTATTTAAAGTCGCCGTTTGATCTTCGCCGGTCTTCGGACGGAAGTGTTTTCCTCGGGGACGAGTCCGAATTATTAAAATTCTCGCCTGACGGAACATTCCTCAAGAACCTCTATAAAGCCGGCCAGGGTCCCGGAGAAATCAATGGAGATTTCTCTTTTACAATCGAGGGCGATACGATTCTTATCTACGATTTCATGTCAAACAAAATCGTTCAAATGGATTTGGACGGGACCCTGCTCGATCAAATCCAGCTGAAAACGGGGCCTTATAACCGTTTCTGCGGCGTCTATCGGGATGAGTTCGTTTTTTTAAAGGAAATTTACCAACGTTCTCCGCCACTAGATGCGGGACTCCAAAACATACCGGTCATCATAAAGCGAGTCTCCAAAGACGGAAAGCTGGCGAAAGACGGCGGGCTTTTCTCAAAAGAAATATTCGTAGAAGGGAGCCGACTCGCGACATGGACAATATACAATACAGTCCTCGACGGAAAAAGCGGACGCCTTTATGTCTGTCATACCCGGAATTACCAAATCGTCGTCCTTGATATCGCCCGGGGAGAAACGACGAAAATCATCAAAAGAAAATATGCGAGCCTTGATTATAAGGAGCGCGGCTGGGAAGACGCGTTCTATCGATCCCATTCCGTACCCAGAATAAAATTCGAACCCGACATATCGAGCCTCCACCTGAATGAAGACAGGCTCTGGGTCAGAACATCAACGACGAGCAAGGCGAAAGGCGATTTGATCGATGTCTTTGACGGCGAAGGCCGTTTTCTCGACAATTTTCATCTTGGTCCCGGAAAGACGTTTCTTCTCGCTGAAGGCAAGGACGTTTTTCTCATCGAGCAGGAGATCGACGGAGGCCTCGTTCTTAAAAAATATCAAATCCTTGATTAAAACGAACTTTTAGTTTTTCTCAAAAACGACCCGGCCGCCGACGATCGTATGGGTCACTTCGGCCTTGAGGAGGTCCTCCGGAGCGATCGTGAGGAGGTTGCGGTCGAATACGGTGAGATCGGCCAGCTTCCCCGGCTCGAGGCTCCCCCGGAGATCCCCGTCGAAAGCGGCCCGGGCCGCGTTGATCGTATAGGCCCGGAGGGCTTCCGCCACCGATATTCGCTGCTCGGGATACCATCCCCCCTCCGGAGTTCCGTTGAGGGTTTTGCGGGTCACGGCCGCGTAGATCAGATACTTGGGATGGACATGGTAGGCGGCGGCCGACGTCCCCGGCCAGTCCGAGCCGAACGTCAGGGTCGCCCCGTTGTCCAGAAGCGACTTGAAGGCATAAGCGCCCTTGTTGCGCTCTTTCCCGATCCGTTCATCCATCCAGCGCATATCGTCCGAGATGTGGTATGGATTAACCTCGGCGATGACTCCGAGGGCCTTGAACCGCGGAAAATCCTGGGGACGGATGACCTGGGCGTGGATCACACGGTACCCGTTGAGATCGAGACCTTCGTTTTTCAAACGTTCATAGAGGTCGAGCATCTCGGCCACGCCCCGGTCGCCGATGGCATGGACGTTCGGGACGAATCCCGCTTCCAGCCCGGTCTTGATCAACCGGTACATCTTCTCCATGTTTCCGGTTTTAAAATCCGGATCGTCGGAGGTATGCGGACGCCAATGGCCGTAATTGTCCGGCTGGTCGCTGTACGGCTCGAAAAAGAGGGCCCCGTGCGTCCCCATGATGCCGTCGATATAGCCCTTGAGGGCGCCGTACCGGAGCCAGGAGCTTTTCTCCTTCGTCTTCGGATGGAGGCCCATGGTGAAACCGGCATCTTTAAGCTCGGCGCCCCGCGACAGGTCCGGACGCAGCCAGACCCGGCAGGTCAGCTCGCCGTTTTCCTCCAATTGGATGAACCGGCGCGTCTGGTCCGGCGTCTCGATGTCGTGGACCTCGGTGATCCCCGATTCGCGGAGGATCTTCAAAGCCGCCCGGCTTTCATCGAGGAGACGGGCCGCCGACTTCGGCGTTCGGGCGGCCCGGATTTTGTCGAAGGCCGGGGACGGACGGAAAACGATCCCGGTCGGCTTTCCGTCCTTGCCCCGTTCCAAGCCCTCCATCCCGCCGTTTTCCAGCCCGGCGGCCTTCAAGGCCGCGGTGTTGGCCAGCCATTCCTTGGAATCGAACCGGTTGAGGAAGCAGGGATGGTTCGGGGTCAGGTCATCGATCATTGCCCGGTTGGGCCGCCACGGCATTTTTTTCGACCGGGCTTTGTCGCCCTGGTCGCCCAGGGCCCATTGTTCATACGCCCCCCAGAGGCCCTCGGTGATCCATTCCCCCTCGCCCAGAAGACCGGCGACCCGGCCGATTTCGGCCCTCAACCCGGCCTCGTCGGAGACGGCCAGGAGATTCGGTCCGATGACCAGGGCCCCGGCCTGGCTGAAATGGACGTGGGCGTCGATGAGACCGGGTGTGGCGAATTTTCCTCCGAGGTCGATGACCCGGGTTTTCTCCCCGATGTAGCGCCGGGCTTCCTCGTCCGAATCACAGACGGCCGTGATCCGGTCGCCCGTGATCGCGACGGCTTTCGCTTCCGGAAGGGAGGCGGTTTCGGTAAGAAACACGCCGTTCCGGAGAACCAGCGTCGCCGGCTCGGGCTTGGCCGCGCACGCCGCAAAAAAAACGATTCCGGCCGCGATCACGAATGAAAAGATCAGGACGGATTTTCTCATGTTTTTTCTCTCCTTCACCCGCCGGCCCGGCATCCCTTCCCGGGACGCGTCCCTCCCCGGCCGGGCGCGGGCCCTATTGTTCTCGATCCGGAGGAAAATTTCAATGAAGCTCCGCCGGCGGCCGAGGATTGAAAATGCGCGCGGTTTTGAGACATAATCAGTTCCTCTTGACCATCAAGATTCTGCCCGGAGGAAACACATGAAGAAGCGCCCCTTTGCCGTTCTCTCCGTCTGCCTCGTCCTTTTGGCCGCAACGGTTCCATCCGTCCTCGCCCAGGAGCCGTACAAGACGCCGCCGAAGGAGATCGTGGACATCCTGAACGCCCCGCCCACGCCGCGCGTCACGATGAGCCCGGATCGCAACCGCATGCTTCTCGTCGAAAGCGAGAGCATGCCGACGATCGCCACGCTTTCCCAGCCCCTGCTGCGCATCGCCGGGATGAGGATCACTCCGGCCGTAAACAGCACCCAGGTCATGGTCTTTAACACCCGCCTGACCCTGAAAACGATCAAGGACGGCCGGGACATGAAAATCGAGCTTCCCGAAGGGATCAAATTCACCGGCACGTCTTTTTCCGATGACGGCAAGTGGATCTCGTTCGTCCGCTACGTGGACAACGGCGTCGAGCTCTGGGTCGTAGACACGGCCACGGGCAAGGCCAAGGCCCTGACCCCGCCCCGTTTGAACATGGTCATGGGCGATTTCGTCTGGCTGCCCGGCAATCAAAGGATTCTCGTCTTCCTCGTTCCGGAAACCCGGGGCCAAGCTCCCGTGGAGCCGCGGATTCCGATCGGCCCCACCGTCCAGGTCTCCGGCGGAAAACAGACCAAGGTCGCGACCTACCAGGACATGCTGAAAAGCCCCTTCGATGAGGCCCTGTTCGAGTATTACGCCACGGCCTTGCCGGCCGTCGTGGACGTCGCCACGGGCCGTATCGAGGCTTACGGCGCTCCCGGGATCTACAGCCAGGCCGATCCGTCGCCCGACGGAAACTACGTTCTGGTCACCCGGATCAAGCGGCCGTTCTCCTACAGCGTCGGAGCCGACGAATTCGCCCGCTCCACCGAAATCTGGGACGCTTCTGGCAAGGTCGTAAAGGTCCTGGCCGATCTTCCGCCGGCCGAGGACGTTCCGATGAACGGCGTGCCGACCGGCCCGCGGGGCGTCCGCTGGCAGGCCCGAAAGCCGGCCACCCTCCTGTGGGTCGAGGCCCTCGACGGCGGCGATCCGCAAAAAAAGGTCGACTTCAGGGACAAGCTGATGGCCTTGGCCGCGCCTTTTGCGGGCGAGCCCAGGGAAGTCATGAAAACCAAGGAACGGTTCGGCGGATTGAGCTGGTTTGAAACGCCGGGACTGGCCCTGGCCACCGAATCCAACCGGCGGGCTTATAAACTTGTGACCTGGCTGATCGACATCGACAATCCGGCCAAAGCCCCGGAAAAGATTTTCGACCTCGACACCCAGGACGCTTATAACAATCCAGGCCAGCCGGTCATGGCCATGAAAAATGGCGAGCGCCTGATCCTCCAGGACAAGGATTGGATCTACTTGTCGGGCCAAGGGGCCACCCCCAAGGGCGACCGCCCCTTCCTGGACCGGATGAACCTGAAAACCAGGGCCAAGCAGCGGCTCTTTCAATGCGTCGACGGCAAATACCAGACGTTCGTCGGGTTCAATGGCCCAAACCGGGACGAAATCATCATCAGCCAGGAATCGGCGACCGAAGTCCCGAATTATCATCTTCTGGCCTTGAAAACCAAGAAAGCCAAGCCGTTGACCGCTTTCTCCGATCCGGCCCCCCAGATGACGGGGGTTAAAAAGCAGCTGATCAAATACAAACGGGCGGACGGCGTCGAGCTTTCGGGAACGCTCTATCTCCCGGCCGACTATAAAGAAGGAACCCGCCTCCCCATCGTCATCTGGGCCTATCCCCTGGAATATGGGAGCGCGGCCACGGCCGGCCAGGTCCGGGGATCGACGGACCGCTTCACGTTCTATCGCGGGACGTCCCAGCTCTTTTTCGTCACTCAGGGATACGCCGTCCTGGACAACGCGACCATGCCCGTGGTCGGCGACAGCAAGATCGTCAACGACACATTCGTCACCCAGATCGTGGATAACGCCAAGGCGGCCATCGATACGCTGGACAAGATGGGCGTCGGGGATCCCCGGCGGGTCGGGGTCGGGGGCCACAGCTACGGGGCCTTCATGACCGCAAACCTCCTGGCCCATTGCGACCTGTTCGCGGCGGGGATCGCCCGAAGCGGCGCGTACAACCGAACCTTGACGCCGTTCGGCTTCCAAAGCGAGCAGCGCTCCCTGTGGGAAGCGCCCGACACCTACCTGAAGATGTCCCCGTTCATGTACGCCGACAAGATCAAGACCCCTCTCCTGATGATCCACGGCATGGCCGACAACAATTCGGGGACCTTCCCGATCCAATCCGAGCGCCTGTTCGCCGCCCTGAAGGGATTCGGGGCCACGGTCCGGTTTGTCTACCTTCCTTACGAGAGCCACGGATACAGCGCCCGCGAGTCCGTCATGACGGTTCTAGCCGAAATGATCGAGTGGTTCGACAAATACGTCAAGAACCGGAAGTGACGGAGGGTATTTCCACAGAAAGTGTGCATAAGGTTGTGGAAATCACCGGACGAGGTTTTACTAAGAACGGAAAATTGAAGCGCTTAGCGGAACTTGCACAAGAAACGGGCAGGTCCCGAAGCGGACGAAATTAAAAAATAATTCGCGATTTTTTTCGCGGGTTGGCACGCGGTCAACCGAACCGCGCCGACGGCAACGAGCGGGATATGAAAACGTCGTGCCAACTTCGCGAATAAAATCCCCTGTCGCTTTTTGCCGCATCGATTGAGGCTTCGCAGAATCGAATCCGGACGCGAATCAGAAGATATGTCCGAAATTGAAATACAGGCGCATCCCTTCCTTGCCGAATCCGAAATCCACGCGGGCGGCGAAATCCTTCATGTAAAGACGGAGCCCGAAGCCGTAATCGACGGCCGTCTTCCCCAGGTCGATGTCTCCCAATCGGGACCAGACGTTGCCCATGTCGACGAACACATTGCCCCCGAAAATCCACCAGATCGGAAAACGGTATTCGACGTTGGCCAGGAATTTTCCCTTGTCGAGGAACCGGTTCAGGGCAAAGCCCCGCATCGCGGTGAACTCGCCGCCTCCCCCGAGCGACGATAAATCGTACAGGGGGATGTTGCCGCCGTCAATATATTGGACGAGTGTCCGGAAAGCAAACACGTCCTTGTCGCCAAAGACCAGCATATATTTCCGGAAATCGATCGTGAGTCGGTTATAAGAGGCGTCGGGGCTTCCGACGATCTTCCCGGATATGTCATCGCGGAGCGTCAGGCGCATGCCCCGGGTCGGGTGGATCTGGCTGTCGCTCGTGTCGTACCGAACCGAGAGCGAAAGGAACGGCGCGTTTTTCTTCTTCAGGGCCCTCAATTCGTCGGTGAATGTCCCGCCCTCTTCGACGTTGTAGTAGTCGATCGACCGGAAGACATAGCTCGCCGTGGCCGACAGGGTCGGGCTGAAGCCCCGGCCGAAGGTCAGGTACAGCTGCTTGGTTTCATGGGTCAGGATCGTGAGATCCTCTTCGCGGGAGCCCATCCCCTGGCCGTAGTAGAAATACTTCAGGAACTTGTCGTATTCGGCCTTGAGGTCGAAGGAGATGGGGTAGGTCTTTCCCTGCCGGATTTCGATATCGGGGATGGAGAAGGTGAAGACATACCAGCGCTCGCCCTTGGAGGAATTGAACAGGATGATGTCGAAGGATTCCTTCTTCTTCAGAAAATCGATGAATTTGGCCTTGGCGCCGTAACCGAACCCGATATCATTGTCGTACATCGCGATCGGCAAGCCGCTCCAGGACCTGTAGGACTTTTCGGGAATCCCCGTTCCCGCGGAATCATCCTGGGCAAAGCCCATTCCGACGGATAGTATCGCCGGGAAGAGCAAGAAAATGAGGCGTTTTTTCATGGTGTTCACTTTCCCTTCACGGCTCCTAATATATTCGAATCGCGAAGAAAGGCAAGCCGGCGATTTCACCCCTGGCGGGCCGCTCCCCGGCAGGCCTTGACGCAAATTCCGCAGATATGCTGGCTGACGTACCGCTTCCGGCGGAATTCCTCGAGCGCGGCAAAGCAGCCCTGATGGTCGAAGTCTTCGGGCCGCTCCTTGATCGCTCCCGCCGGGCAGACGGCCAGGCAGGCCCGGCAGGATCCGCAATCCGCGGGCGAAGGGCCATCGGCCTCCAGGGGCATGTCCGTCAGGACGGTCACCAGCCGGAGGCGCGCGCCGAAGGCCGGATGCACGAGGAGGTTGTGGCGGCCGATATGTCCCAGGCCGGCCAGGACGGCGATTTTCTTGTGGGAAAGGTGGGCCGTCTGCTTCTCCATATCCAAAACCTGGGAAGCCGGGATCGGGAGAGCGCGGAATCCGGCGCCTTGGATTTCCGAAGCCAGGAGGAAAGCCGCCCGGTCGAGAAAAAAATTGAGCTGCCGATAATGGTGGAAATAGAGCGGCGTGGGATGGTTGTCGATGTCCTCGAGGACCGCGTCGAGCAATCTCCGGCCGAGGGAAACGGCCCGTCCGAATCGATTTCTCAACGCTTCCGGAAGGCGGAACTCATCCCGGACGGCCGAGATGTCGGCGATCCCGGCCAGGGAAAAGCCGAGGTCCAGGGCCGTTTTTTTGAGGTGGTCGGCGTGTTCCCGGGAAGAAAGCGGGGAATTCATTAAAGATATTCTAGAGGCGAGCGGCGGGGCTGTCAACGGAACGAGATCGTTCCGTTCGGCTCGCCCTGGAGAACGAATCCGGCCCAGAAAAAGGGATGGGACCAGCCGCGGCCGATCATGTCGCGCTTGGCCGCCCGGAGGGCGTCCGATTTTCCCAGACCCGATTTAAGGCGGGAATAAAAGCGGATCATCAGGTCGGCCGTCGGCCGGTCGGCGACCGGCCACAGGGAAGCGACCACCGATCGGGCGCCGGCTTCAAGGAAAAAGCGGCTCAGCCCCGGAGCGTCCGCGGACGCGCCGGCCGTACGGCAGGCCGAAAGGACGACCAGCTCGGCGGACAGATTTGCCTCGCGGATCTCCTCAGGGCCCAGGAATCCGTCTTCGTTCCCACCCGGCTGGAGCGCGAGAGATCCGGAATCATCGCGCCGGCGTCCCGGCCGCCGGTGCGCGGCGATATGGACGACTTCGAAGCTCCCGCCGCGATGCCGGTCGAAGTCCGCCTCCAGGGCCGTTCCGCCCGAAGAGAGCCGCCGGCGGGCCCGGCCGAAGCGCCGGGTCAGGCCGGCGATTTCCGAATCGACCGCGGCCAGCCGGACGAGACCGGGACGCCCGGCCCCGATCGCGAGAAGGCCATCCCCGGGCGCGTTCCGGCGTTCCTCCGGAAGCGGGCGGATGGGGGGAGAGGAGGCGTAGGAGAAGGCAAAATGCTCCACCATCCATGAGCCGTCCCGCCCGTTTTCGCGAAACCGCAAGGCTTCAAAGGGAAGACGGGCGATGATCCCGTCGGAGGCGACGATGATTCGAGAGATTCCGCGGCCGGTCAGCTCCCGGCGGAAGGGAATCAACTCCTCGGCGATGCGCCCCGCGGCCCGCTCCAGGGCCTCGAGATTTCCGGTCCTCCGGCTTGACTCCCGGATGAATCCGGACACGCTCCGCCGGATCATCGCTTCGGCCGGAAGGGAAGCCGTCCAGCGCCGGCCTCCGGCGATCAGCGACACCCGCGATTCGCGCCGGCCCAAGCGGTATTCCAGCCGCGCCGTCCCGTTTTCGGGACGGATCCCGGGCCCCGGCCCGAGCGACAAGGAAATCATCCTGCCCGCGAGAAACACGCCGGACGCGAATCCGTTTCTCCGCATCGCGAATCCTTTCCCGGGGTTTCACGTCCGGCGCTTCCGCCCCGGCCCAAACACAATGGAGTCGAACCGACGGAGAAAAAATGGAAGGAGGACGCGGAATCTAACGGCGGGACGCGGCCGGAGCGAGCATTCTCTTTTGCTCCTTGACCTCGGCGAATGTTTTCGGGACGGTGACGGATTCGCCGGTCCGCGGATCGAGGCCGGTGTGGTACATCGCCGTCGAAAGGGTCATCGGCGTCGGGGTGAAAATCTGAACACCCTCCACCGGCCGCTCCCCGTCCTTCTCCAGACGCCGGACTTCCCGGGCAAGCTCCCGGGCCTCCTTCGGCCCGCAGCCGGGGTGGGCGACCATGTAGTAATATTTCAAGCCCAGCCGGCCGGAGGTGTCGGCTTCGCGGAACGCCCGGCGAAACTGTTCGAAGGCCTCGCCCCCGCCCTTATTCATCAGCCGGAGGACGTTTTTCGAAACATGCTCGGGAGCGATCTTGAGGAGCCCTGAAACGTGATGACCGACGAGCTCCCGGATGTATTCCTCGCTTTCGAGAGCCAGATCATAGCGGACGCCGCTTCGGACAAAGACCTTTTTGACTCCCGGGACCGCCCGGGCTTTTCGCAGAAGGGAAATCAGACGGTCATGGGACGGCCGCCGGGAACATTCCAGACAGGGCTTTCCGCAAGCCGTATCGCAGTCCATTCCGTACATGTTGGCGGTCGGCCCGCCGAGGTCGTCGATGTATCCCTTGAAATCCGGATGGCGGGCGAGCCGGCGGATTTCCTCAAGGAGGGAGGATTCCGACCGAGAGACGATCGTATCACCCTGATGAAGGGCCAGGGCGCAGAAGGAACAATTCCCGAAACAGCCGCGGTGGGTGACGACCGAAAATTGGGCCATGCGGAACTCGGGGAAGCTCTCCGGGATGTTTCGCGAGAAGGGAAGGGCATAGATGCGGTCGAGGTCGGACGGGGAATAGCGCGGAGCCGGATACTGGAGGACGTACCGCTGATCGTGGCGTTGGGCCAGGGATCTCCGGACCGAAAACATCCTTTGCGCTTCGGCGAAGGCCAGGGGAGAATCGGCGACGGCCTCGGCCGAAGGAATTTCGGCGAAAGCCTCCGGTCGTTCTTTCCGGACGACGCAGGTCCCGGCGATCCCCTGAAGGTCCCGGCCTGCGGCCAAACGCCGGGCGATTTCCACGGCTTGATGCTCGCCGGGGCCGTAGACCAGGACATCGGCCCGGGAATCGAGGAGAAGGCTTCGCCTGACCCTGTTCTCCCAGTAATCATAATGGGCGAAGCGGCGGAGCGAGGCCTCGATGCCCCCGATCACAACCGGCACGCCGGGAAAAAGGGCCCGGACCTTGTTGGCGTACACCAGCACGGCCCGGTCGGGCATCGCCGAACGATACGGCGCGTGGGCGTCCTTCTCCCGCCGGCGCTTGAGCGGCGTGGTATTGACCAGAAGACTGTCGATCGAGCCGGACGTGATCCCGAAAAAAAGCCGCGGCGTTCCGGCCCGGCGAAAATCGGCCTCCCCTTTCCAGTCGGGGTGCTCGATGATCCCGACGGAAAATCCCGCGTTTTCGAGAACCCGGGAAATGACGCCCGACGCCGAAAGCGGATGATCGACGTGCGGTTCGCCCGTGATCAGGACGACGTCGGGGGCCTTCGGCCGGGGCGCGTTCATGGCCGACGGCGCCGGGCGGCTACATCTCCCGGGTCAGGCCGCGCCGCTCCTTGGCGATCCGGTCCACCGTGTGTTGGATCGTCTTGAGCAGGTCGAGCGGCTTGAGCGGCTTGGAAACGTAATCGTCCATGCCGGCCGCGATGCATTTTTCCCGGTCCCCGGTCATGGCGTGGGCGGTCATGGCGACGATCGGGATGTGGGCGCCGGTCTGGAGCTCCTGCCGCCGGATCTCGGCCGTCGCCTGGATTCCGTCGAGAACGGGCATCTGGACGTCCATCAGGACGACGTCGAACCGTTCCTTGTTGAGGGCGTCGAGGGCTTCGGCGCCGTTTCCGGCGATGGTCACCCGGTGGCCCCGGTTTTCCAGAATCCGGACGGCCAGCTTTTGGTTGATGATGTTGTCTTCGACCAGGAGGATGGAATACCGCGTCAGGACCTGGCTCAGCGAATGGCGGGTGATCAGGGAGGCCTCGCCCCGTCTCTCCGGAGCCGTCCCCATGGCCAGCATGATGGCGTCGAGAAGGAGGGCCGGTTTGACCGGCTTGGTCAGGTACGCCGCCAGGCCCAGCTCCCGGCAATGGGCCGAATCGCCCCGGAGTCCGGCCGAGCTCAGCATCATGATCTGGACGTCGGCATACTCCGGGATCTTCTTGATTTCCGCGGCCAGCTCGAATCCGTCCATCAGCGGCATGTTGGCGTCGGTGATGACGAGACGGAACTGCTTTTCCCGGGCGAGGTTGGCCCGCAACAGGTCGAGAGCTTGGCCGGCGCTGTCGGAGAGCGTCGGCCGCAAACCCCACTGGGTCAGCATATCCCGGAGGATATGCCGGTTGGTGGCGTTGTCGTCGACGACCAGGACCGGCAGGTCGACCAGGTCCTCATAACGGGCCGCGACCATCTCCTCTTCGATCTGGGTCTGCAGGTCGAGGGTCACGATGAAATGGAAGGTGCTGCCCTTCCCCGTCTCGCTCTCCACCCAGATCCGTCCATGCATGAGCTCGACGAGCTGGGCGGTGATGGCCAGCCCCAGCCCGGTTCCCCCGTAAATGCGGGTTGTCGAGCTGTCGGCCTGGGTGAACGGGGCGAAGATCATGTTAAGCTTTTCGGGAGGGATCCCGATGCCCGTATCGCGGACCTGGACATGAATGCGGACCTTCTCGCCGAGCCGCTCTTCCACGGCGAAGTTGACGACGACCTCGCCCTTGGACGTGAACTTGATCGAATTGCTGAGAAGGTTGGTCAGGATCTGCCGCAACCGGCCGGGATCGCCCTTGACCCGGTCGGGAACGGAGGGCGGGATGTGATAGGCCAGCTCCAGGCCTTTCTTTTCGGCCAGGAGGGAGACGCCCGTGATCATGGCGTGGACGGTGTCCCGCAACCGGAAGGGAATCGATTCCAGCTCGATTTTCTTGGCCTCGATCTTGGAGAAATCCAGGATGTCGTTGATGATGCTCATCAGCGACCCGGCCGAAAACTGGACCGCTTCCAGGTATTCCCGCTGCTCGGGCGTCAGGTCCGTCTCCAGGGCCAGCTCGGTCATCCCGAAGATCCCGTTCATCGGCGTCCGGATCTCGTGGCTCATGTTCGCCAGGAACTCGCTCTTGACCCGGTTGGCCTCGTGGGCCGCTTCCTCGGCCCGCTTGATCTCCGTGATGTCCGTATAGACGAACATCGCCCCGACGACCTCGGTTCCGATCTGGATCGGCGATCCGCCCATGATGACCGGGATCGGCATCCCGCTCTTGTGATGGCGGACGCCTTCGCGCGGGGGGAGCATCGTGCCGGAATAGGCCACTTCCGATAGCTGGACGGCCTCTTCCTTCAGCTCCCGCTTGATGACCAGGTCGTCGACATCCTGGCCCAGGGCCTCTTCGCGGCGCCAGCCGAATATCCGTTCCGCCCCCGGGTTCCATTCGGTGACCCGGCCCTTGATGTCGATGGTGACGATCGCGTTGGGGGCGTTGGCGAAAACCGATTCGAGGTACTGCCGCCGCTTCTCCAGCTCCTTCTCGGCCGCTTCCCGGACGGCCATCTGCTTCTGGAGCTCGGCCGTCCTCTCCCGGACCTTGCTTTCCAGGAGAGAGGTCCGGCGGCGGGCCCGTTCGACTCTCGTCATGACATAAGCGCCTGCGCTCGTGAGGGCCAGGAAGGCGATGAAGACGGTGAACCACCATGTTCTCCAGAACGGGGGGATGACCCGGATGGCCAGGGAGACACCCTCATTGTTCCAGAGCCCGTCATTATTGGCCGCTTTAACCCGGAACGTATACCGGCCGGCCGGCAGATTCGTATAACTGGCGAACCGCCGGTCGTTCACGAAATTCCAATCCTTCTCCAGGCCTTCCATCATGTAGGCGAAACGGTTTTTCTCGGGCGCGGCGTAATGGAGGGCGGCGAACTCCAAGGAAATGAACCTGTCCTCATAGCTCAAATCGATCGAGGCGGTGTCCCAGATGGCTTTTTTCAGGATGACGCGCTTGTTGATTTCCTGGCCGACGGCCACGGACCGGTTGAAAATCTGGAAATCGGTCAGGGCCACCGCCGGCGGATAGGGATTTTCGATGATCCGGCCGGGGAAAAAGTAATTCACCCCCGCTGTCCCTGAAAAAAACAGCTCCCCGGTCTTCGTCTTCAAATAGGCGCCCCCAATAAATTCATTGCTGAGCAGCCCGTCGGAAACGTCGAAGGCTTTGACGGCCAGGGTTTCGGGATTGAACCGGAACAGGCCGCCGTTGGACGAGATCCAAAGCTGGTTGTTGTCGTCCCGGAGAATGCCGTAAATCGTCGTATTGGGGAAACCTTCCTTCCGTCCATAAACCGTGAAGGTTTCCGTCTTCGGGTCGAATTTGTTGAGCCCGCCGGCCGTTCCGATCCATAAATATCCCCGGGGATCGCCGCAAATAGACATCACGTAGTTGTTGCTGAGGCTTCCCGGAACGCCCGGCCGCTGGGAGAAATTGACGAAGACGCCCCGCTCCCGGTCGAACCGGCTCACGCCCCCGCGCGACCCGATCCAGAGATTTCCCCCCCGGTCCTCGAAAAAAAGCCGAATGATGTCGTTGGATATGGATTCCGGCCGATTGGGATCGTTCTGGTAGCGGATAAAGGCGTTCTTCTCCGGGACGAACCGGTTCAGCCCCCCGCCTTCCGTTCCGACCCACAGGATTCCCAGATGATCCCGGAAAAGGCTCCGGATGGAATTGTGGCTGAGGCTCTCCGGATCATCGGGATTATTCCGGTAGTACCGGAACTGGCCCGTTTTCACATCATACCGGTTCAGTCCGCCGCCGAACGTCCCGATCCAGAGCACGCCCGACCGGTCATAGAGCAGGGAATACGTTGCGTTGCTGTTGATCCCGGAGGGTCGCCGCGGATCATATTCCAGGTAGGTATGCGTATTGGTTTTCCGGTTCCAAAAGCCCACCCCCTTGTCCTCGGAGGCGAACCACATGTTTCCGTCGGCGTCCTCGGCAAGGGCCCGGACCCGATTCGACACCAGGGCCCGGTTCCCGCCCATGATATCCGTGAGGACGGCGAATTTCTTCCGGTCGGGAACATACTTGTTGAGACCCTGGCCGCGGGTGCCGATCCAAAGAACACCCGTCCGGTCCTCGGCGAACGCGACGACATAATCCGAGCTGAGGCTGTTCGGATCGGCCGCATTATGGCGGAGGACCGTGAAATCCTTGGTCTCGTCGTCGAAGACGTTCAGCCCCGCATAGGTCGCCACCAGGAGGTGTCCGTTCCGGTCCCGGTAGATCGCATAAACATTCGCGTTGCTGAGGCTCCGCGGATTCCGGAAATCGGGCACATACCGGGTGAACATCCCGGTTTTCCGATTCAGGGCGTTCAAGCCGCTCTCCAGCGTCCCCACCCACAGCGTCCCGTCAGGATCCTCGTAAAGGGCATTGACCCTGTTGCCGCTGATGCTTCGGGGGTTCTGAGGATCGTGGACGTACCGTTTCGTCTCTCCGCTGGCCGGATTGAACGCGTGCAATCCGCCGGCCGTGGCCATCCAGACCGTACCGTCCTTGTCAAGAAAGAGGGATCGGATCCCCCGGCTTCCCTCCCGGGGGGAGGACGGGGCATCGCAGAAGTACCGGGTGAAAACGCCGGTTTCCGGATCGAGTTCGTTCAATCCGCCGTCCGTCCCGATCCACAAGGTTCCCTTGGCGCTTTCGCAGATGGAAGAGATGCCGCCGCTGCTGATCGTCTTCGGATTGTTCGCATCGCTGACATAGTGGGAGAAATTGTCCAGGTCGCGGTGATAGAGGTCGAGCCCGCTGGAGGTCCCCATCCACAGCCGGCCCTTGCTGTCCTCGAAGATCACGTTGGTCTGGATGTTGGTGATGCTTGTCGGATCCTCCGTCGGCCGGTAGACGCGGAAGCCGTAGCCGTCATACCGGTTCAGGCCGTCTTCCGTCCCGATCCAGAGGAATCCCTGGCGATCTTGGAGGATTGCGAATCCGGTCCCCTGGGACAATCCCTCGGTGATTCCGACCCGGACGAATTCGTTCCGGAAATCCCGAGACATCGAAGCCCCTAGGGCCGGGCTGATCATTCCGCCCGGCCCCAGGATGAGGAGAAAGACGACGGCGCACGGAATCCCAATGACGCGGCGCTTAATTGTCATGGAGTTCTCCCCGTCCGGGAGTTGGGACACCCGAAGAACATCGGCTTATTCTTCCGGTCAGGCCGTTGCGGCCCATAACACTCTTCCCAACATGAGTTTATCTTTTGACGGAGAATCTTGTCAACCCGAAAAATTCGCAAATCGGCGGATTTCGGGTCAATACTCCCGGCTCCGGAAGATCCGCAGTCCGTAAACGGCGTTGAGGATCAGCAGTCCGCCGGCGACCAGGATCGGGACGTGCAGCCCGAAGCGGAACCCAAGAGGCGAAAAAACCATCGCCCCGGCCATCTGCCCGAAGATCTGGATCGAGAGGACCACCGCCGCGCTCCCGCCGATATGCCGCTTTTCGAAGAGATTCGAAACGGCCACGGTCGTCAGGACGCCCATCCCACCGTCGGCGATATCGTGGAGAAGACGGAAGGCCAGAGACACGGCCAGGTTCCGGACGGTCATCAGGGCAAGGCCGGCTCCGGAAAGGGCCATAAAAGCCAGAAGCAGGCGGGTATTGATCCGGGCATCGTATTTCCGGCGCCCGATGAGGTACGCGGCGATCGACATGGCCGACAGTCCCGCCGACATGTAGAGGGCGGAACCGAATCTTCCCAAGCCGAAGGCCTCCTGAAGGAAGGGGGCGTAGACCGTGCCTTCAACCGCCCAGTGCAGGGCCAGGACGAACATGAAGACGATGAACAGGGCCGCCTTTCGGTTGGCCAGGCTCCGGCCGTATTCGCGGAGAGGAATGGAATGAAAGCGGGATGCGCCCAGCCGGCCGGCGGCGGCGACGGACGCCGCGGATAAACCGGCGAAGACCAGGAAAAGCGGACGGTAGCCGGCCGCCTGGGCCAGGAGGCCTCCGCCGAGGACGCCGACGGCGGGCCCGGCCGCGTTCCAGAAGACATACGTCGCGTACTTGCGGTTCCGGTCCAGGGGCGCCTCGTCCTTATAGAAAAGGCTGTTGAGGGAAATGTCCAGGGCGTTGTTAACGATGCCCAGCCCGAGAAAGACCCAGGCCAGGGCGGTAAACGTCCGGCTTCCCGCGGCCAGGACAAACAACGCGGCCTGGAGGCCCAGGCCGGCCCGGACCACACCGGTGATCGATAAACGATCGTTGATCCAGCCGGTGGGGAAGGCGACGAAAAGAGGGGCCATGGCGTAAAAGGAGATGACCGCTCCGATCTGCCAGCCGCTGAACCCGAGGGAAAGAAAATGAGGGGCGGCCAGGAAGAGGATCGAGGTGACCGCCAGCTTGCGGATGAAATTGATCAGGTGAATCCGGCGGTGGTCGGTCATGGAGAGGTATTATACAACCCGCCAAAAAAAAGCGCCCCCGAATTTCATTCGGGGGCGCGGAAAGGGAGGGAATGCCCGGAATCGGTTATTTTTTCTTGATGACGATGGTTCCGCTGAAGCATTTCACCCTGACGACGGCCCCGCCCGAGCCGATCGTCCCCCGCAATTCCCGGGGAGAAACCCGGCCGGACACGGTGACGGGGAAGTCGGTCCTGATGCTTCCGCTAAAGGCTTCGGCGTCGAGATCGAAATTGGCCGAGGGCGGAAGGGAGAGGGTGATCGAGCCGCTGAGGACGTCGAAACTGTACCTCCCGGAGGGCAGAATATCGGTCTCGCATTCGATTCCTCCGCTGGTGGTTTTCGCCCGGACCGACTTGGCCTCCCGAACGTTCATAAGCGTAATGCCGCCGCTGACAGTCTCAGCCTCGATCGAGCCCTTGATGTTTTGGGCTTCGATCCCGCCGGAAATCGTTTTGAGGCTCACCGCGCCGGTGCCTCCGCCGAGGGTGATGGCGCCGCTCTCCGTCGAGCATTCGACGGACCCGGACACATCGGCTAGTCTCACGGCCCCGCTCATCACGTCGATATTGATAGAACCGGCGGTCCCGCGGACATCAACGGCGCCGCTCATATTCTCCACCCGGAGGGCGGCGGTGACGGGGATCGTCAGGACATAACTGACGGAGACATTCATCCCGCGCCGGCGGATCCTCTCCTCGGGATATTTCGTCTTGATCATGACCGCGTTGCCTTCCTTGATCACCTCGATATTCACCAGGCCGGCGTTCTCCTTGGCTTTCTCCATCGAGGAGGCTTCGGATCTCTTGACCGCGTCGATCTGGACTTCGGCCTTGTTCCAGGTCCGGACATCGACTTTCCCGGATATATTGGATATCGACACTTTTCCATTCTGATCCAGGGATTCCGTCCGGGCGAATTTTTCCTCATAGCGCTCATCGGCCAGCAGGCCGCCGGCCGAAAACGCCAGGGTCAGGATCACGGCCGCGAGAGCGGATTTTTTGAGTGTTTTCGCGTTCATGCTCATTCTCCTTCCTTCAGTTGAATCCTACAGGACGATATCGGCCGCCGACGCAGCGGCCGCGTTTTTCTTGAGGGCGATGACGGCGTCGAGGAAATCGACTTTCCCCTTGTAGGCTCCCAGGAGGTAGACCCGGGCCTCGACGCTGCGCGGATCTTTCCGGACCTCTTCCCGGCAGGCGGCGATGATGCCGTCGATCGCCCGGAGGTCCCGGTCCATTCTTTCGATCGTCGAGGCGTCAAGCTGGGTTTTCTGGGCGGCCGAGGCCTCGGTCAAAGCCCGAATGGCCAAACGATAGTGTGTTTCGGCTTCCTCGAGCTTGGCCATCGTATAGGCGTCTCCGTTTCCGGCGGTTGGACTGATGGCCGGGCGAAGGGCCCGGAACAGGAAGAAGCCCCCGACGACGAGCAAAACGGTCAAGGCCGCGGCAAAAGCGTAGCGGGGACGGCCCGGCGGGAATAAGCGGTCCAGCCAGCCGAGGATGGCCGACGACCGGGCTCCGGCCCGGCGTTCCCGGCGGACGCCGGAGAGGACGGCCGGCCAGACCTCAGGAGAGGGCTCGAGCTTCGGCAGCTCGGCGGCCCGGCATTTGATCTCCCGGAAGTCGGCCAGGAGATCCCGGCACTCCGGACAAGATTCGAGGTGTTTTTCCAGCTCCTTGCGGTCCTCTTCTTTGATGGATTCCTCGAGGAGCTCGCCGATCAGTTCATGGGCGTGCGTGCATTTCATGGTCGTCTCCTAGCAAACGCCTCGGTTCGCCAGATAGGCCCTCATTCTCAAGCGGGCCTTGAACAGCTGGGATTTCGATGTCCCCACGGACAATCCGAGCAGCCGGGCGATTTCCTCGTGCTTATAGCCTTGAACGTCATGGAGGAGGAAGATTTCCCGGAGCTTGGCCGGGAGGGAGGCGATCCCGTCGTCCAAGGGCTTGCGGACGTCTCCGGCCGGATTCTCCTCGGCCGCTCCGTGGATGGTTCCCTCGATATGCTCCAGGGGAACGCCTTTTTCCATTTCGGGACGTCGGCTGCGAAGATGGCTGTAACACGTGTTCAGGCCGATCCGGAAAACCCAGCCCGGGAAGGTGTCGGGATTTTTAACATCGTTCAGATGGGTGAAAACCTTGATGAAGATCTCCTGGAGGAGATCCTCGGCGGTGGCCCGGTCGTAGGAATAGCGGAAGGCCAGGTTGAACAGGGCGGTTTTGAAACGGCGGTAGATTTCCTCCATCGCCGCCGTATCTCCCGCCCGGCTCCGGACGATCAGGTCGGCGAGGTCGTTCGATTCCATTTCCGCAACGGAAGCGGCCTCGGCCCGGCGCGGATGCTTCATGACGGCATTATCGCCGAATTCGATCCGGGGCGAAAGGGCCATCTCGGGCGTCATCAGGTTGCTCTCCACACCCTAAATGATGGAGAACAGGGCAAAAAGGTTGCTTTCCAGGGAAAAAAGCCTCGATTCCGAAAGGTGATCCTCCGGGCAGCGGAGAGCCCCCCCCTGGACGATGAATTTCACCCCCCGCCTTTATTGCCTTGCGCCCCGATCGTCTCTATAATCGGGAAAGATTTTTCGCGCCGAAAGAGGGCGGACGCAAGGCAAGGAAAGGCGAAGAAGTTGAAGCTGAAGAAAGCGGAGACGGCGGAACTGAAAACCCACGACTGGATGCGCGACCTGATCCTGGCCGTCCCCGATCTCGTTTATTTCAAGGACAGGGAGCGGCGCTACCTGGCCGTGAACAAGGCCTTCGAAAAAGCCTGCGGACGGAGCCGAACGGGGATCCTCGGCAAAACCGGGGAGGACGTCTTCTCCCCGGAGGTGGCCGCGGTCTCCAAGGCCGACGACGATCGGGTTCTGGCCACGGGCGAAACGCTCCGGGTCGAGGAAAGCATGAACGATCCGGAAGGCCGGGTCTTGGTCCTGGAGACGATCAAAGCCCCTTATCGAAACGCCGCGGATGAGATCGTCGGCCTGGTGGGGGTCAGCCGGGACATCAGCGCGCGGAAAAAAGTCGAAGCCGCCCTGACCGAAAGCGAGGAGCGCTTCCGGACGCTTTACGAAAATGCGACGGTCGGGCTCTACCGGACGACCCCCGACGGCCGGATTCTTCTCGCCAACCCGGCCCTTGTCCGGATGATGGGATACGACAGCTTCGAGGAGCTGGCCGCCATCGACCTGAGCCAAGACGGCCAGGGGCCGGATTATGCCCGCTCCTATTTCACCGAGAAAATCCGGACGGACATTTTCATCCAGGGGTTGGAAGCCGCCTGGAAAAAGAAGGACGGGACCACGATCTACGTCCGCGAAAGCGCCCGGGCCGTCCTCGATCGGGACGGACGGGTGAAATATTACGAGGGCACGGTCGAGGACGTGACCGCCCGGAAGCGGGCCGAACTCGAGCTTCAGGCCTCCGAGAAGAAATTTCGCCGGATTTTCGACAACAGCCTGGAAGGCATCTTCCAGACGACGGTCGAAGGCCGGATTCTCGCGGCCAATAAAGCCATGGCCCGGATGTTCGGGTTCCGGACGGTTCGGGAATTCATGGGCGAAAACGTCAATGCCCACTACGTCGATCCCGGGGATCGAGCGAAGATCCTCGAAATCCTCAAGGCCGAGGACGAAATCCATAACCGCGAAATCCAGCTCCGCCGGAAAGACGGAACCGTATTTCACGCCCTGCTGAACGCCACGGTCCTGCTCGATGCCGCCGGACGGATCGATTTCATCGAGGGCATGCTCGCCGACATCTCCATTCTCGTTGACTCGAAGGCCGCCCTCCAGGCCGCGGTCCGGGAAAAGGAAGCCCTGATCAAGGAGACCCATCACCGGGTCAAGAACAACATGCAGGTGATTTCCGGCCTGCTCAGCCTTCAAAGCCGACGCCTCCGCGACCCGGAAGCGGTCAAGGCTTTTCGCGACAGCCAGCTCCGCATTCGGACGATCTCCCAAGTCCATGACATCGTTCATCGCTCCCACGCCCCGGACGGCGTCGAGCTGGACACGTACCTCACCCACCTGGCCGAGTCGATTCTCGGACCGCAAGAAAAATGCGCCGACCGGATCGCCTTGGAAACGGACCTCGAGCCCGTGAGATTCAACCTGAAAACGGCGATCGCCCTGGGATTGATCGTTCACGAGCTCGTGACCAACGCCGCCCGCCACGCCTTTCCCGGCGACCGCCGGGGAACGATCCGCCTCAGCCTGCGATTGAGGGACGAAAAGGGCTTCCTTCTCTCCGTCCGGGACGACGGTGTCGGCCTGCCGCCGGAAATCGAAATCGGCCGGACGAAATCGACGGGACTTCAGCTCGTCGAAATGCTGTCCGGACAGCTCGAAGGGACGCTGGAATCCGGCCCGCCTCCGGGAACCGATATCCGGATCTCCTTCCGGATCGCCGACGAATCCTGAAGCATCCGGGAGCTCAGACCTCGGCCCTCTTTTCCCGAAAAACGATCCGGAAATGCGCTCCCCGGTCCGGAACGAGGTCGACGGTCCCGTCGAGCTGGCCGGCCAACATCGTGACGAGCTGCAACCCGAGGCTCTCGGCCTTGGCGATGTCGAATCCAGGCGGGAGGCCGATCCCGTCATCCCGGAAATCCAGCTCGAAGCTTCCCTCGGGAAGGGCTTTCAAGGCGATGCGGATCGTGCCTTCACGGCCCTCCGGAAAGGCGTATTTAAAGGCATTGACGATTAATTCATTGAGAATCAGGCCGAGCGGAATGGATGTCCCGACATTCAGGCCGATCTCCTCGATATCGGCGGTCAATCGAATCCGGGAGGCTTCGGCCTGGTAGGATTCCGACAGCTCCCGGATCATCCGCCCGACATACGCGCCGATGTCCACGGCGGCCAGGCTGGACGAATTGTAGAGCCGCTCATGGACATGGGCCAGGCTTTTGATCCGGTTTTGGACGTCCCGGCAGATGGATTGGGCGGCCGGATCCTTGAGGTTGCCTGACTGCAGGCGGATCAATCCCGCCAGCATCTGGAAATTATTTTTGACCCGGTGGTTGATTTCTTTCAGGAGGACTTCCCGCTCCCGGGCGGATTTTTCGGCTAAGGCAAGAAAGGATTGGGTCCGCTCCTTCTCCTCCCGGAGGAACTGATAAGCCCGGGCGTTGGACACGGCCAGTCCGGCGATATGGGAAACGATCAGGGCCAGGTTCAAGTAATGGTCCCGGTGGACCGGGAACGCGAATCCGCGGACTTCGATGAAAGCCAGAGTCTCTCCCCGATGGCTGAAGCGGAGGCCGAACCCGTCGCCGGATTCCAGAATCGCATAATCGCCCGTCATGCCGCGCAGGCGGGAAAGATCGGCCGGGTCGACCGGCTCGCCGTCGGGAACGATGATCATTTCGCCCGGGACGTCGAAAACCAGGGGAAGGTAGAGGATCCGCCGCGGCGCGAACAGCGTTCGGAACAGGAGGATGACGTTGGCGACCGTATCCTCCTCGGTCCCGATCCGGGCCAGGTCCGAGGACAATTCCGAGAGCACGGCCAGGTCGGCGGTTTTCCGCCGCTCGTTTTCCAGCCGCCATTCGAGGACGGCGGCCCGGAGGTAGACCCGGAACAAATCGATTCCGACCGGATGAACCGTCAACGGCCGCCCCACGAATTCGGCGAAGGCCCGGCCTTCGCGCTCGGCCGACGAATCGACGCCGGAATCAAGGAGGATGATCCGCATGGTCGTTTCAGCGAAAAACTCGCGGGCCTGGGTCTGGTCGAAGCCCCATTCCTTGAGGGTGCGCCGCCAGTGGCGAACCCAGCCCGAGGTGATGAGATAGCCCCCTTCCCGAATCATCCCTTCGATCGCCGGACGGCCGGCAAACAGGGAGAAGCACTGGTCCAGCCCGAATTTCGTCTGAACCGAATCGCTCCCGGATCGGTCCGGTTTTCCGGTCAGGCAGGTTCCGCCCAGGACGAAGACCCGGGCTCCCTTGCGGCGGAAGGACTCGACCAGAGCCTCGAGGCGTCCGTCCCCGGACGCCGGCAGGCCGCACTTGGCCGCAAAGGGGACGATTTCGACGTCCGGGAATTTTTCCGCTTCGGCCGCCGCCCGGGCCTCGGCGACGAGATTCTCGCAGACGATGACGTGGAGCTTAGACGGCATGGGTTCCGCTTTCTCCAAGCGGATACCGGCCGAAGCAGCGGACGGCCTCGGCGATTTCCAGGAGGACGTCCTCGGGGACTTGGAAAGGAATTTCCCCATGATTGTCGGAAAGGATGAAACCGCCGCCGGGGCCGGCCGCGGCGATCGCTTTCTTCACTTCGCGCTCGACGTCCGCGGCCGTCCAATGACGCATCTCGAGGCCGTTCAGGTTTCCGATCACGGACAGCCGGCCCCGGCAGGCCGTTTTCATGGCCGCCAGGTCCTCCCGTACGGTCGCGGAGATGATCGCCGTTCCCGTCGCGACGATGTCGTCGACGATCGGAAGAGCCCGGCCCGAGGCCAGGTGGGTGGCGGTCGGAGCCTTGATTCTTGCGATTGTCCGTTTGGCGATCTTTTGGCCGGTTTTCAAGTACGTTTCGCGGGGGACGATGGTCGGCGAGGAGACCGGATCGAAATAAACGATCGCCGACGCCCCGGCTTCAACCTGGGCGTTGGCCCAGGCGACGCAGAACTCCTCGTTGACCGCCATCAGGCGGTCGAACAAGCCCGGCGCCTCCGTCATTAGCTCTAAATACCGGTCGAAGCCCATCTGCATGACAGGCAGCGAAAACGGAGACATGACGACGCCGAGGATCAGAACTCCGCCCCCCGATTTTTCCTTGAGGAGGGCCGTCGTTTCCAGGACCTTGCGCAAAGCGCGGGAGCCGATTACATCCGGCGGCCGCAATCCGGGGATATCGTCGAAGGCGCGGATGAACGGCGGGCCCGAGTTGGGCGGCCCGTCGTCGAAGAAGATCACCTCGCCGCCCCAGGCCTCGATTTCGACCGGGCCGTAATAAAAATTGCTCAGAAAATCGTGGCCGCATTTTTCCCGCCACCGGATCTGAGACTCCGCGACAAGGTCGGGGCGGGTGAAGAAGGCCCTCAGCGCCAGTCCCAAGTCCTTGGCCCCCTGGAACGTCGCCGGCAGAAGAAAGGGAACCCGGTCCGGCTCTTTATGGCCAAGCGCGGTCAGGACCCGTTCGAGGGACGTCATCTCCGCGGCGCTCATTGGCCCTCCTCGCAAAACCGGCGGACGATCGCGATCGCGTCGGCCGCGCCGGCCCCCACGGCGTCGGCGCCCACATCCCTTCCCAATTTCGGATCGAATCGGAACGGCGCCCCGCCGGCGACGATTTTCACCGCCGCCCCTTCGTCGTCCAGGAGCCGCCGGACCTCCCGGATCCGCAGCGCGGAGGGCAGCATGAGGGTGGAGATCAGAAGGATGCGGATGCGGGCCGCGACCGTTTTTCGGACCAGGACTTCGGGCGAAAGCCCGGCCCCGAAATCCAGGAGCTCGAAACCGGACGCGCGCAGGGCGGCATAAACGATCCGCTTGCCCAGAAGATGATAATCCTCCAGAACCGCGATGGCCGTCATGGGCTGCCGGCGCCGTTCCGGCGCCGAGCTCGGAAGGAGAGCGTCGACGACCTGCTCGGCGATCCGGCCGCCCAGATAGACCTGGCTCAAGGCGACCTTTCCCTGCTCCCAATCCGTCCCGAGCCGGACGAGGGCGGGGACGACGGCGCTTTCGATGAAACCGAGGCCGTCGGATGCCGCTCCGGCCGCGATCTCGCCCGCATGAACCCGGTCCATCGACACAAGAGCTTCATAAAACCGGTCGGTGAGGGGATTTGGTTCGCCCATGCGCTCTCTTCTCCGGCGAAAGGCGTTTCCGGGGATTCCCCGGATAATCTGAATCCATTATTCGCCGATTTCAACCGGCCGTCAACTCCATGTATTGGTTCAGTAGATTAGTGACACTCGCCAATTCCCGCTCGATCCCGGAAGCCCAAGCCGGGGGCCGAGGCTTTGCTCTGTCCTACGCGACGCCTCGGAGCTAGGGCGCTCGCCGAAACCTTAAACCCTGTTCGAGTTGCACGCTCTGTTTCTCGGCGGCGCCCAATCTGCGCATGCTCGTCCTTCGGGGTTCGGAAAGACATCGCTCTCTTACTCGTTGCCGGCTTATGGTCTCGTGCCCTGACTCCTCCTAGCTTCCAAGGGTCGCGAAGGACTGCAAAGCCTGGAAGCGTCGTGAAGGACTTCCCTTCGGGTCGCTCGGACGCGGGACGCTTATTGTTCTATGATAGTCAAAATAGAAATATTTTTAGAAAAGTCATCCAGCAATGCATCGATGGAGGGGGAGCAGAGAAGGCCCGGTGAAACGGGCCGAATCGTTGAGGGGGAACCATTCCTTGGGTTCCCCCTCAAGTGAGTCCGGCCTCCCGGCTTGGGCTTCTTAGGGATGAGCGGAGAATGCTCTGAGTGTCACTAATCATTCTGAACCAGAACATATTCCGCCCGGTCCGGGGGATTCATCCGGCCGTTTCTTCGCACGAGTCGATAGATATTGTCAATGATCGACGGGACGAACAACAGGGTATGAAGCGACACGATCCAGACGGTCAGATCAACCATGCGAACGGCACGCGGCTTGACAATCCCCAAGGCGGCGGCCGAGAAGCCGGGAAATCCGCGATGGACGATTCCCCCCATGACCAGCCAAAAAAGGAGGACGATCCCCGCTGTTACGCCGGCGGCGATCAGAGCATAGAGGAGGACGTTCGTTCCCCTGCGGGAGGGAGCCGGACTCGAGGAGAGGACGGAGACCGGAGCGGATTTCTTCGCCCGGAGCCGGACCCTGGCGGCGGCCGGCCAAGGCGCGGGGACGTAGGAAGAGGTCAAACCGGCGACCGCGTCCGCCGTTTTCCGAAGCGCGACGATCTCCTCCCGGCATCGCGGACATCCGGCGAGATGCTCCTCGAAAAGCGCCCGATCTTCATCGGAAAGCAACCCGTTGAGATAGTCCAATTCGCGGCCGTCATCCGTGCAGAAATCCATCTTCGCCTCCCTCGATCCGCCGCCGGAGCTCCCGGAGCCCCCTCAGCATGTGGCTTTTCACCGTTCCCATGGGAATCGCGAGAATCTCGGCGATCTCCTTATAGCTCATCCCCTCGAGATAGAACAACGTGACGGGCAACGCGTACTTGGGTGCGAGGTTCGCGATATGGCTCCTCAACCGCCTCCGGGCGTCGCTCTTCTCGAGATTGTCCTGGAGGTCCGAAGGATCGACCGGTTCAGGCGTACCCTCGAGCCAGTCGCCGAAGGATTCGAAGCGCCGCCGGCTCGCCGTTTTTTGGATGTGCTTGTAACACGTATGGACCGCGATCGAGGCGATCCATGTCGAAAGCTTGGAGCGCTCCTCGAACCGGGGCAGGCTTTCGAAAACGTTCACGAACACATCCTGGAAAATCTCCTCATGCGCCGTCCGGTCCCGGACGAGCCTGTGAATCAGGCGGTAGACGAGGTTCTTGTGGTCCTCGACCAATTTGTCCGTATCCCAGAATCTTTCGTCCGCCACGGCGGAGTCCCGCGGAATTCCCCGGGGAATCCCGTTTCCCTCCTTCTTATATGTCTCATAACGGGGCGGAAGGTTGCAACGGGGCCCCGATGCAACAAATCCTCCGCAGAACGGACGTATGAGATGGGAGACAAGGCATCCCCGGGAGGTCAACATGGAAGTTGTTCTTATCGCGGCCGTGGTCGTGACCGTTTGGATCATCCTCAACCATATGCGCAAGCAGCAATTTCTCAAGGAGTACATGGAGCTCCAACGGAAAGCCCTGGAAAAGGGAGTGACCCTTCCCGAAGATCTCAAGGAAAACGCGATAGGCAAAACAGAGGGGGCCGTCGTGGCCTTTCGCGTCGGCGTCATTTCCCTCGTCGTGGGCATCACCGGAGTGATCATCGGTGCGTGGATCCTTCCGAACCAAGCCTGGAGTCCCAACGATACGGACACCGCCGCCATCTTCGCCTCATTCTGGGGCCTCGGGCTTCTTCTCGCCGCTTTCGGCATCGGCAACCTGATCACCTGGTTCGTCATGGATAAAAAGCGCGGACGCAGATCCGGCAAGGAAAAATAAGATGAACGCGTTCTTCAAACGATCCGTCGTCTCCGCCTTCGTCCTTCTGGGGATTCTCTTTTTGCCATCGGCCTTGCCCATCGCAATCTTCGGGCAGGATTCTCCGGGAACCGTCATCGCCGGGGGACCCGACACGTTCATGGAGGTGCGGCATGTCGTCCTCAAAGGGTCGAATTTCGAAATCGGCAAAAAGATAGGCGAGCTGGCCAAACGGGACGGCGTCCGCATCATGCCCTCGCCAGACAGGATCTTGAATAAAGCCAGAAGGGACTATATGGCCGATAACTATCCGATCCTCTTCGAACGCATGCGGGGATTCGCCGACGCCTTTGGCCAGAACATGTCCAATGACGCCTATGATTTTTCGGCCGTTTTCACGCCGCAGATGACTTTCCTGCCGGGATGCTCCGTCGCTTTTTTCCCCGCCGGCCACACCGTCGGCGGGCACGACATCCTGAGCCGCAATTACGACTTCACCATCGGCGACATCTGGACGGGAAGACGCATGCCGAAAGGCGCGTTGGCCGTGATGTCCCGGCCGATTTTATTCGAGATCCACCCCGATCGGGGATACGCTTCCTTGTCGCTCTGCGCCTTCGAGTATCTCGGAGGCGTGCTGGACGGCATCAATTCCGAAGGCCTGGTCGTCTCCATCCTCTCGGAGGGGGACGCCGTGGATAAAGCCGGCTACGAGCCGAGCCGCGAGGTCGGCGTGTACGAGCTGATGTCGATGCGTTATCTTCTCGACAACTGCAAAAACGTGGAAGAAGCCAAGGAAGCGCTCCTGTCCCTGAAACACTATTATTGCGCGATTCCCTGTCATTATATCGTGGGAGATAAAACCGGAAAATCCTTCATCTACGAGCTCTCCCCCAACCGCAACCGCAGCTATGTCATCGACGGCTCGGGACCGCAATGGGTCACGAACCATCTCGTCTTCCACCACAAGGCGACCGCCGAAAAAAACAAGGCCAACCCCGGTTCCAGCCTGCGGCGGTACGTCCGGCTCGAGGAATCCATCCGGGCCAAAACCATATTCACTCTGGAAGAAATCGCGGCCATCAACGCCGAGGTAGCCGTGCCGCCGGTCGCGCCCCGCAATCCCGAGCTCGCCCCGAGCCGCACCCTCTGGTACGCGCAATACGACCTTGACGACCTGACGCTCGCCGTGAAGTTCTATCTCGGCGAAAAATCCGATCCGGCGGACGCGAATCGGGTCATTTTTGAATATTCTCC
>Ga0316628_100000281_pt1 | contig 31642 bp, 23 predicted proteins | sample OWC_Aug_M2_C1_D5_FD_207648 | JGI IMG/M metagenome (GOLD analysis project Ga0316628, IMG submission 207648) | Wetland soil microbial communities from Old Woman Creek delta, Ohio, United States - OWC_Aug_M2_C1_D5_C | ecosystem: Environmental > Terrestrial > Soil > Wetlands | place: USA: Ohio...
TGTTTTCGGCGATTCGTCTCATGCGCCGAATTAAAATCCCTATTCCGCGAACAGCCAGGGATTCTCACCCTCTTGGATGAGAATCACCCCTCGCCGAAATTCTAACTAAAAAATATTCCGAATACAATTCCTTTTTTATCCGCTTATCCTAATCCATCTTCAAAGTGATCTTCTTGGCCGCGGCTCCGCCCATCTTCGATTTGACGGCAAACTCGACCGTGCCTTCGGACCCCTTCAGCCGGACCAGGGCGCAGAATCGCTTCGTCTCGTGCCCCTTGAGCCGGAATTCGGTACCCGCGGCGGCCACCACTTCGCTTTGGGCCGCCCTGTTCCAGGGATCGACCGCGGTCTGGGCCTTGGGAACGGCCACGATTTCGCAGCTTCCGCCGGCTCCGACGGTAATCTTGTCCATGACCGCCCGCCGCAAGGCGACGGCCCGATCCGAGGACGTCGGATAGGCCTTGTCATTTTTCACCTCGACCTCGACCCAATACAGGTCATCGGTTGCCGGGGTCACCTTGATCTCGCCGAACTCAATCTTGGGGAATTGGCTCGCCGCATACAACACGAAATTCGTCTGGCGGAGGGCTTCGAGCTCGATGTACCGGGCCGGGGGCGTCCGGCCGATGTGCTTGCGGGACGTGCCGCCGATCCAAACCTCGCCGAGATCGGGATGCTTAGCCTTGTGCGGCATGACCCAGCCTTCGCCCATCAGCTCGAGATCGATCCACTTCATCATCTCCTCGTCGGACACCTCGCCGTCGCCGTCGATGTCGGCTTCGGACGTCGGATCGCCCCAGAGCTCGATGAGATAGCTGTAGGCGCCGAACATATAATAGGTGGCTGCGTGGGCCTGTCCGCTCAAGCCGCCGATCGTCGGCGTGAAATCCTTGAGGATACGGGCGCCGGCGCTGACGATTTCGTTCTGGACATCCAGGTCGTGCTGGTATTCCGGGGCGACCTGGCGCGGGGCGCGATAGATATATTTATCCCTTTTCCGAAGCGCTTCCAATCGCTGCTGGGCTATCTGCTGGGCTCGCTGGGCGTATTCCGCGCCCGCCCCCGCCGGGGCCTGGGTTTGGACGGCCGGCGGAGCCTGGAACATGATCAACCGCCCCGTGTTGTGATAATGGAAAGAAGCGAAAATGTTGGAAAGTCCGAGCTGGAACTCGAAGACGTTCCGAGTCTCGGCCTCGCTCATGGGGTAGGGGTAGCCGTCGGCGATCGTCCAGCCGTAAGGGAAATTGCGGTTGGGATCGGGCCCGCCGATATCGTCCTCGTTGATCAGGCCGTCGCCGTCGTTGTCGAAGCCCTCGGCGCCGACCCGCCGGAACCGCTTCACTTCCTCGCGAGGGTCTTCGACCGAGACGAACCGCCGCTTGTCGGGTGTGAGCTTGAAGCCGCCGTCCGGGTCCTCGACATACATATCCGAAAGCTCCCCGTCGCCGTCGACGTCCTCGCTCTGGTCCTCGTCGAAGAGGCCATCGCCGTCGTCGTCGACCGGCCGGTAGGGCTCGCGCGGATTGTTCTCGGTGTTGGGGAAACGGACGTAGGAATCGTTGGCGTCGACGTTGAGGCCGGGAAGCACATAGAACGTCGTCGAATCCACGATCCCGTGAACGAACGGATCGTAGTCGTACCGGGTCAGGAGATACCAGGCCAGGTAGAGGGAGCAAGTGATGCCGTTGACCTCATTGCCATGAATAGCCCCGTCGACCCACATCGCCCGCTTGGTTTCGGGCTTTCCGGTCGCCTTCGCCGTGATGGTCAGGAGCATCTGATCGCGGCCCATTCGGCTTTTACCGATCGACTGGATGTCGCAAAGCTGGGGATATTTCTGCTGGAGATCGCGCATGATCTTCGTCCATTCCTCGTAGGCGTAATAGCGCTTCCAGCTCATGGGGTAATCGAGCTCGCCGTGATAGCCGCCCGGGTTCAATTGGAGCTTGGTCTGGGCCGCGAGCGTGCCGGCCAGGAGAACCGCCAGGATGATGAGCGTATGTTTTCTCATGGCGGCCTCCTTATTTCACCTTCAGGGTTTCGACGTGCGTCCCGCCCTTCTGGGAAGAAACGACGATCTTCAAGGGAGAGTCGCCTTCTACGGCCACCAGCCAGCGGACTTGCCGCCGCGCGCCGCCTTCACGGACCTGCATCGGTCCGGCGGCGCCGCGCCGCATCATTTGGGGCGGGGCCGCGGGCGCCGGGGCGGCGGGACCGCCGCCTCCCCGCATGCCCGGGCCGCCTCCCGGTCCGCCGCGCTCCGTCCCGGGAATTCTTATGGCTCCGTCCATGACGCCGAGGCGGATATGCGGCGTGCCTTGAAGGTACGTGACCTTGTCCCGGTCGCCGACGAGCCACACCACGTCCTCGCGGTTCCCGCGGAGCGTCGAGCCGCGGGCGGTGTGGGTGGCCAGCGGGCCCTTGTTCTCCAGAGTCGCCGTGACTTCAATGATGCGGTAGCGTCCTTTACCGGACCCTTTCTTGATGTTGACCACGTCGCCGGAAACCGCGGCCGCGGCGTCGCGGGCGCTGTTTGTCGTATAAAGGATTTTCGCTTCGGCCGAATTGATGACGACGTCCGGCAAGAGCCCGGCCCGGAACATTTCGAAACGATAATGCTTGTCGCAAACTCCGATCAGCGCTTCGCCCGGCCAGGCGTTGTTCGAGTAATTCGGCTTCCAGCCGCCGATTTCGCCCTCGCCGAGTTGCGGGTGCTTGAACGGTTTCCAATCGAGGAAGGCCTTGCCGCCATATTTTTTATCCTGGAATTGGAGAAGAAGGCGTTCTTGGTCCGCACGGTCGCCCGGGCCCTCGGTTCCCGGTCCGTCCGAGGACGTCAAGCCCAGCATGTCCTTGGCCGGATTCCAGAGCTCCGTCGTGATCGACCAGATCCCGAACTGGAGGAATTCCCAATCAGTGGTCATGCCGTAGCTGTACCGGCGGTCGGCCTCCTCGTCGTAGCTGACTTTCCAGGCGAAGGGAAGCTCATAGCCGCGATCGATGGCGTACTTGTTTTTAGAGGTTTTGCGCAGCTCTTCCCGGAGGGCGGGAATCGTCCCGGGATTTTTCCAGGCCGCGGGAACCTCATATCCGAGGATCTCGAGATATTTCTTCCCCATGACGAAATCGAGGACGGCCACGTCCCTGGGATCGAGCCGGGAGTGAGGCGCCGTGCCCAGCGGCCGATAAGTGAAACCGCCCGAAGTGTGGAACCATTGAGCCATGAAGATGTTGGGTGTCGTGACCATGAATTCGGCCACGGCCCGCGCTTCCGGCGACGACGTCGGATAATCGCCCGAGCCGCCGGCGAAGCCCTGCTCGTTCCACCAGCCCTCGGGAAAATTCCTGTTGAGGTCGATGCCCGCCTCGGGATCCTCCCCCCGCTTTCCGTCGCCGTCATTGTCCTTGTCTTCGATGACAACCGACCAGCGCGGCTTGTCCGTTTTTTCGTTCGGCCGGATACGGATCATGAGGCGGGGATCGGCGTCGTTCTGAACGAACATCCCGTTGGGATCCTTATACCGGAATTGGGTGACAAAGCCGTCGCCGTTGAGGTCGTCGGGCCCGTCCTCATTGACCTTGCCGTCGCCGTCGTCGTCCCGGAGCATGATATTCGCCCGCTGGGAGATCCCCTTCTCCAGGCTGTTGTACAGCCCGTCGGGATTCAGGACGGGGAGGATATAGAAAGCTTTAGCGTCGACGAGGGCGGTGATGTCCTTGTCCGTCCCGTAACCCGAAACAAGCTTGTCGATGGTGTAGAGACAGACTTCCGTTCCCGTAAACTCGTTGCCGTGCGTCGCGCCGCAGATGAAATGGCCGGGCTTGCCCATGTACGGCTTCATCGGAACGACGTTCTTGACGCCTTCGGCTCTGGGATTGCGGAGCGGGACCTGGGCGTCGACCGTCGTTCCCGTTTTCATGTTCGAAACGACGAGAACGTAGATCGGGCGGCTCATCGTGCTCCGGCCGATCTCGATCAGGGATGTGATCTCGGGGTAGGCCGCGGCCACGTCCTTGAGGTATTTCGCCGTGGCCGTGTAGCTATGCCAGACGTCGAACGAAATGGGCGCCTTGGAAGCGGCCGAAAGCGGGGTTCCCAGGAATCCCGCGGCCGCCGCGACGGCCAGAACCATCAGGATTCTTCCGACGGATTTTGACTCGCGACAAGAGATCATCGGTTCTCCTCCTTGCGAACGAAATCCTCTCCCGGCGTCCTCGCGGACGGAGAAAAACACTATATTCTTTTTTAAATTAAAGAAAAAGGCATCCGGTAAATCGCCGGCCTATGGTGTCATGCCCTCCCGCTTCAGGGCTTCGACAGCGATCCGGGCTGACGGGCCGTCGCCCCGGGCCGGGCAAACGGCCACCTTGCCTTCCGTCAGGGCGACGATTTCGGCGACCGCCTTATGGGTGAAGCCCGGGCAGAGCATGATCGAGTCGAGCTTTTTCGCCTGGTGAAGCTTGGAGACGACTTCCAGGGCTTCGGCCTGGCTTTTCACGATGACCATGTCCAGGTGATAAGTCCCGGTGTCGATGAAGGCGTTGTGTTTATGCGGATTGGCGTCGGGCGCATGGGCCAGGAAGAGGGCTTGGAATGGCATGGACGGTTCCTCCTGGAATCCAGTCTAACCGTTTTTTCGAGTGGGGCGCAAGCCTCTTGTCATCGGGAAAGGGCCCGCATAGAATGGGAGCCCGGGCGGACCGCGAGCCGAATTAAACCGCGCGGGAAATTTCCCGTAGGAAAGAATAGGACAATGGAACGCAACAAAGAACAAGCCCGAAGGGACTGGGTGGAATCCTTCGGCGAGTACGGTATCGGCCTGTCCCTGCTGGCCAAAGGCTGGGACGAAGCGGCCCATTTCGCCGAATTCCCTTTCAGGGTCATCTTCATTTTTTGCGCCGGCGTGTTCATCCTCGCAGGAACGAAGCTGCGCCATCGGATCGAAAAGAAGGTTCCGAATTTCCACGGCGTTTTCGAAATCCTTGAAGGGCTTGTGGAGATCGCCGTCGGCACGATCCTTCTGGAAGAGGGAAAACAGTTCATTCCAGTCTTCCTAGCTTTCGTCGGCCTGATTTACCTGTCCCGAGGCGTGACGTACCTGGCAACGAAGCCGGAAAATCGCGAGAAAGCCTTTAAAAGATTCCGGAAGATCCTGGGATTGGCCATGATCGTGTTCGCCGTAACGATGGCCGCGATCAACGCGATGACCCGGAATGAACCCATGGTATATATCGCGACGGGGGCTCTCGTCGTCGGGGCCGTTATCGCCCTGGTCCGGCGCCATTCGACGAGAACACGGTTGGGGATCGTCGAAAAACTCATCGACCGGAAGAAGAAGTAGACCTGTTTCAGCCCCGGTTCAGAAAAATCCCGGTCAATCCATGACGGCTATTCACGCCGCATTTCTGGAAAATCCGGGAGAGATGGTTTTTCACGGTGCTCGGGGAGATGAACAGGGCCCGGCCGATTTCGGCGTTGGATCGCCCGTTGAAGATCAGGGCGCAGATCTCGCGCTCGCGGGGCGTCAATTCGAAACGGTCGTACAAAGGAGCAAAATCTTCCGCCCGGGCCGCGGCCCGGAGGCCCTCGGCGTAAGGGAGGAAAGCGAACCGGTACCACAGAAAGGGAATCAGCTCGAAATAAAGAAGAACCGCCGCGACGGCGATCGCCTTGAAGCCCGCCGCGAGACCCAAAGCCAGGGCGGCCGCGACGAGCAGAACCAGAGCCGCGAATCGCGATAAATAGAATGCGGCAAACCAGCGGAGAGGCCGGAGATCCTTGTCCCGCCGAGGCGACCGGATAAATACGATAGCCTCAAAAACCATTTCCGCCGCGACCGGCAGAATGATCAAGTTTTCATTAAGGAACGCCGCAAAAGGACTTTTAATGAACATCCAAACGACATAGACGGCGGTGAAAACACCGAATGTGATATCCCAAAATCGCTCTATTCCCCGGGCTCGTCCCGGCTGAAGGGCCAGCCCGGCCCGAATCGCCTGCCAGGACATGAAGATCAGGACGAGCTCGACGGCGAATAAGGCGCAAGCGTCAAGACGGGGATCGTGGAAGACGGGTTTCAGCCCGGGAAGGTTGAGATCGACGTATTTGACGAAAAGCAGCAGGAGGATGAGGGCGTTATACGCGGAGTGATGAAAGAGGAGGCGTGGGAATACCCGGATTCCGGCGGGGTGGCGCTTCCCGTCGAAAAAAAGAAAGAGCCCCACGGCGCCTCCGGAGACCAGGGCGAGAATCGTGATGAAGAGCTTCGCGTGTTCCATGCCGTTGAGGCTACGATAAAGGGTTTCCGGGCCAAACGCAACCCGCCCGTCACCTGGGAAATTCGTCCTATTTCCGAAATATGGGTCAAACGGCTCTTTCGGAGCCCAGGCCGGATGAGCTACAAATCTCCCGCGGCCGATTATCCGGCCGTTTCGAGGAGGTTTATCATGACTCGCTTCAAGCAACGAATGGGACGGTTGGCGCAAAATCCGATCATCCGGATCATCTGGGGAATCGGCGTTCTCTTCGCCGTCCCCGTTCTGGCCAATCGCTTCATTCTCAAACCTGTTTTTTCGTCGATTTTTCAAAACCGGGGAACGGCCGATACGATCCGCTATCTCGCCGCTTTCATCCTTTTCGGAGCGATCTATGCGGCCATCGTCAGGCTTTCGGAAAAGAGGCCGGTCTCCGAGCTCGGGACCGCCGGGCTGGGGAGAAATATTTCCCTGGGGATCGCCTTCGCCGCGGGGGCCATGGGAATCATCGTCGGCATTTTCGCCGTCGCCGGCCTCTACACGATCGACGGGGTCAATTCCGGCTTCGCCTGGATCCGCATCTCGGCCGCCATTGTCGTCCTGGCCTTCGGCGAAGAATTGATGTTCCGCGGCATCCTCTTCCGCATCGCCGAACACGCCTTTGGAATCCTTCCCGCCCTGGCCTCAAGCGCCGTTCTCTTCGGCGCCATGCATGTCGTCAATCCCGGGGCCTACTGGGCCGGCACCCTATCGGCGGTGCTGGGCGGGATTATCGCCGGGTTGCTTTTCGCCTGGAGGCGGAACATCTGGCTTTGCACGGCGTTCCACGCCGGATGGAACATGAGCCAGGTCGTCCTCGGCTCGAATGTTTCGGGGCTGGATCCCTTCGGAGCTTTCTTCAAGGGAAAGCTCTCGGGTCCCGAACTCCTCACCGGAGGGACGTTCGGAATCGAGGCGTCTCTCGTTACCCTCGTTGTCCTGGCGATGATGGCGGTTGGGTTGGGCCGGCTGATTCTCGGGAGACGGCCCTCGTCCTCATGACGCGCCGTATTTCCCCGGGCCGGGCACGACCCGGAAGAGGACGGGCTGTTCATCCTCGTCGCCTTTCAGGGAACCCAGGCCGAACAATCCGGCCTTCGAAAAGCAAAGGCGGCTGAAGCGGAAATTAATATCGAACGCCTCGACATCCAGGCGCGACTCGGCGATCAGCTCTCCCTGAGGCGAATAAGCGGAAAAACCGCGCGCGGGCTGCCCCGGTTTATCGGGCATTTCGATGAAGAGAATGTTCCCGTCGGCGTCCGAAATGATGTCGCCGTAATAAGGAAGCGTCTTTTCGAACAGGGCGGAGGTGTCGGCGCTTTCGATTTCGACGAGCGCAGCGCGGATAGGAGCCGCTTTCTCCGCTTCCTTCTGCAAAGCGGCGATTTGGGCTTTCTTATACAAGGCGATGTATTCCGCCGTCGCCGGCCGGGCCGGAGTTTTCACGGCAAAGGTCCTGAGGAGTTTTCCGTCGCGATCATAGATCTCGACCTGGGGAGAATTCGATATGCCGACGGCCAGGTTCCCATCGGCCATCCGGGCGATATAGATGCCCCCGGCGAGGTCCATTCCGAAGTTGAACGTGATATTCGTTTTCGTCATAAAAAACTTCGTGGAAAATGTCCGGGTCAAAATCACTTTTTCGGTTCCGGTTTCGATGTCCTTGATCGCCACCCGGACCGTCATCGGCACCGCAAAGTAGCCGGGCTTCCCTTGGCCCGCGCCTTGGCCCCCCGATTGTTGGGAGCGATAAGCGATTTTCGTCCCGGTCAGGGCGACGACGTCATACACGGCCCCCTGGGCCTTCAACAGCTTATAAAATCGGCCGTTCAGGTCGAAAAGGCTGATTCGGCGATTCAAGGCATACTCCCCGACGACCAGGTATTTCCCGTCCAGGATGCAGGGAGAGGCGGGATACTCGAAATCGCCGGGGCCCTGGCCGCGTTTTCCGAACGTGAGGACCTTCTTCCCCGAGGGATCGAATTTGTGGATGTTATGATCCCGGCTGTTGATGACAAAGATCGACCCGTCGTCGGCGACGGCAATATCCTTGTTGCTGTCGAACAGAATACTCCCCCAATCGACGTCCTTGCCGAAAGAGCGATCGGGACTGAGCTTTATGGGACCGGCTTTGTAAACGTCGGCCCAACGGATTTCGGGACCGGGAAAAACGGGACGGACGAGGATAAAAGCGATCGATGCTATCAAGAAGCGGCGCATGGCGGATCTCCCTTCCCAGGAAATACGCCCGACGCCCCCGGAACGTTTATTCTTCGACGACGGTCACTTTCGTCATGACGTCGCCCGTCCGCACGGCGTCGACGACGTCCTGGCCCTTGGTCACCTTGCCGAAGACGGTATGCTTTCCGTTGAGATGGGACTGGGGCGAATGGGTGATGAAAAACTGGCTTCCGTTGGTGTTGGGCCCGGCATTGGCCATGGAGATCACCCCGGTCTCGTGCTTGAGGGGATTGCCGGCGAATTCGTCCCCGAACTTATAGCCCGGCCCGCCGCGGCCGCTGCCGGTCGGATCGCCACCCTGGATCATGAAGTCGGCGATGACCCGGTGGAACCGGACGCCGTCGTAGAAGCCTTCCCGGGCCAGGAAGACGAAATTATTGACGGTCTTGGGGGCGTATTGCGGAGCGAGCTCGATTTCGATCGTCCCCCGGACGGTCTCGATCTTCACGGTGTAGCGTTTCATGGGATCGATCGTCATCGCCGGCGGCGCGGGCCATTGTAAGGACGGCATGAAGGCATCTCCTTCGTTCGGATTGAGGACTTCAAGATACCAGATTCGCCCGGCTTTTCCCAGACGATCGGCTTATTTGCCGGAATTCGGGACGACCCGGAAAAGGACGGGGATCTCGTCCGCGTCGCTCTTCAACGGCGCCAGCCCGATCAATCCGGCGTTCGAAAACCTGAGCCGGCGAAAACGATAGTCGATCTCGATGTCGAAGTCCCCGGGATCCAGGCGGGTATCGGCGATCCATTCCCCTCGGGGGGAATACGCGGTGAAATCCAGGCAGCGGGTTCCAGGGTCATCCGCCCTTTTGAAGAGTAAAAAATTCCCTTCCGAATCCGTCATCATTTCGGAATAAAGGGGCAGCGTCGCCTCGAACAGCGGGGAGAAATCGAGCCGTTCGATCTCTTCGATCCTTTTTCGACGTCCGGCCGGGATCTCCGCATTCTTCCCCATCGCCGCAAGTTGGGCTTTCTTGTAACGGGCGACATAGTCGGCGGTGACCGGCCGCGGTTTTTGATTCAAGGTCACGGACCGGACAACCTGGCCCTGGGGATTATAAATATCGATTCGGGGCGAGCTCGAAATTCCCACGGCCAGGTTCCCATCGAAAGTCCCGGCCAGATAGACTCCGCCGATCAAATCATCGCCGAAGCTGATGCCGCCTCCCGATTCCATCATCACCATCTTTTGCGCGACCAGATGCATGAGAATGACTTTTTCCGTCCCGGTCGCGATATCCATGAGGACCACCCGGATCGTCATCGGTATCGATTGGACGCCGGGCTTTAGGCGATCCGAGCCCGGCTGCTCGAATTGTTGGGCCAGGTAGGCGATTTTCGTCCCGCTTAAGGCCGCGACGTCGTACACCGGACGCTGGGTTTTCAAAAGCTTGTAAAAACGCCCGTTGAGGTCGAAGACGCTGATGCGATGGACCAAGGGATACTCGCCGATAATGAGATATTTCCCGTCAAGAATGCTCGGAGAGCCTGGGCCCTCGAAATCGCCAGGACCCTGCCCGTGGCGGCCGAAGGTCATGAGTTTACGCCCCGAGGGATCGAATTTGTGAATCGTATGCTCCCGGTTGTTGGCCATGAAGATCGTCCCGTCGCCGGCGACCGCGATGTCCTTGAAGCTTTCGTACAGAAAGCTCCCCCAATCCACATCCTTGCCGAAAGAAGCGTCGGGAGAAAGCTTTATGGGACCGGCCTTATAGACGTCCGCCCAGGGCATTTGGGCTCCGGCGAGAAATGGGAAAAACGCAAAACAGAAGAATAAACGGGCGACGCCACGTTTCATGTCGTAAACCTCGATATTTTATACGTACGAAAAACGGATTTTGTTATTTTTCCCGGATCTTCCGAAGCTCGAAAATGACCGGCTTGGCGGCATCGGGACAGGCGTGGGTTTTGACGTCCTTGTCGGCCAGCCAGGGAAATTCCGCGTCGTAGAGCATGGCGAAAGCGGCCGGGAGGCAGCTGTAGAGGGCGTGGACGCACATCCGGCCCTCGACGCCGTGTTCCGAAATCACGGCCGTATCGCCGGGCTTATAACCGAGCGAGCATTCGTCCTTGACTTTCAGGACGGTGGCCTTGACGCCGATGACTTTCTTCTTCATGGCACGCACCTCATTTTCCAGGAAAATCGTTGCCCTGCGATCTGAACGAAATCAACTCTGGAGATCATTCGGATTCCGGGAGCCTCGGGCCGACAGCGGCGAAGAATAAACATCCCGCCGATTGAGGAGTATGATATACGAGCGCAAAAGAGGCTACAAGGGAAAATCGCATGAAATCCAAAACTCAAAAAATGCCGTGGACGTTTCTCCTTCCTTTCTACGGATTGACGTTTTTATCCCTGATTCGCTCCGCAGAATCGGCCTATCCCGGCCAAAGCCGGATCGAAGAGAAGCCGATGAAAGCCGAGCTGATCTGGTCCGTCGGCTCGGATGAGAAAAACGAGGATTTTTTCAAGCCGAGCTCGTTTGCCGTCGATGGCCAAGGAAGGGTTTTCATCCTCGACAGCGGCAATTGCCGCGTTCAATGCTTCTCTCCCGAAGGGAAATTTCTTTTCACATTCGGCCGGGGCGGACAAGGTCCGGGAGAGCTGACCAAAGAGGCGGACAGAATCAGGATCCTTGAGGACGGAAATATTTACATCATCGATAACCCCCAGCGAAGGATTAATGTCTATAACCGGGACGGGAAATTTCTTCGCTTGGGAAAAACGTCGGACGAATACGACGACGTGATCCTGATTGATGGGACCTACGTCACCTCCAATCTGATCATGATTGAAGGACATATCCCGATCCACGTCTCGAAGACACTCGGGAGCGTCGATCGCTCTTTCGGTCCTTTTATCGACCCGGATAAAGACTTGCTGAAAAGAGCGCTCCAAATGAAAATTCCCGAAATCGTTCATCGCGCGTTCAGCTCAAAAGCTTCGAATCTCCTCGTCAACTCAAAGAAAGAAATCATTTTCTCGCCCTTTAGCCCCTATCGATTGATCAAATTTGACCTCAAGGGAAACACGCTTCGGGACATCGAAGGTCAAACCAGTTTTTACACCGGTTTGCCCACGATTTTAAGAATCGACAAGAAAAAAGATACGATCGGCATCGGTTTGGGAGGACCTTTCGCCAAGCTAACTCGGCCTTGTCTCATGGAGGGAGACAAGCTGTCATATTTCTATCTCAATCCCGAAAACAATACAGCCTTCCTCGATCTGTTCGACCCGGACCTCAACCTGATCGCGCGCTACAAAATGGCAAATGAGATCATGGACTATCGAATCGAGGAGCGCCGGCCGAAAGAACATTTTGGTGAAGTCTCCATCAGCCGCGACAATATGCTCTATGCCTTAATTTTCTCTCAGGAGGACCCGCCCCGGCTCGTCAAATACAAGCTGATCTTCTAACCTAAAAATCGGGAAATAGATAACCTGGCACCGATTTATTTGGCCTTGTAAGAGAAATTCCGGAACTCCGCTTCGGCGCCGGGCGCGCCGCAGGCAAATAGCGCGGGACGGAGGCTCCGGAATCCCCGAAGGAGATTGGTCTGGAAGGGCGATACGTCCACCGCGTCCTCGACGCGTTTCCAGGATGTCCCATCCGGGCTGAAATACAATCCGACTGTCTGGTCGTCGTAGACGATCTTGAAGCGGACGTATTCGCCGCCGGGAAGATCGGCGATCTTTTCCCTGCGGTCGACACCAAAACAATATACGCCGTCCGGCCCGAGGCCGCTGCCATAGTAATAGCGCTTGCCGTAATAAAGCATCAGGCCTTGAAAACCAGACGTTCCGGATTTAATTTCCATCGTTATCTCATAGCGGTCATGGTGGGCTTGGAAAAGAAGCGGATGGGAGTCCTCCGGCTTTTCCCCGAATGATTTCATCTTGAGGGTATTCCCGGCGAAAGCGTACCGGGCCGGATCGAACGCCCCGGCCGCTTGGAAGCGGTAGTTTTGAAAAAGCGTCTCGAAATTGCCCTGCAAATCGATGCTCGAGCCGACATTCTCCCCCTTGGGCATCGGAATCGGACGCGAGGGATCGATTCCGTCCTTGAGGCGGGGCCAGCCGTCGGCCGTCCACTCGACGGGCTCAAGAAGCGTCATCCGGCCCCTCGTGCGGCGATTGTTCTTCGCCGCATGGTAGACGACGTACCAATCGCCGCCGGGCGTATCGACGAAGCTGGCGTGCCCCTTTGACCACCAGGTTTCGGCCGGGGAAAAGGTGTGAATCAACGGATTGTAAGGAGAGTTCTCCCACGGCCCGAAAACGGATTTCGACCGGGCGACGACGGCCATGTGGCTCGTGGCCGGGCCCGACGTCCCCCCTTCGGCCGAGACAAGATAAAAATACTCTCCCCGCTTGAATAGCTTGGGAGATTCGAGGCAGAAACATTCGACCAGCCAGTCCTCCGGGTACATCCAACCGTCATACACCTTGCGGACCTCCCCGACCGTCGAGAGCCCATCTGGGGCGAGCCGGATCATATTCCCGTCGGAAAAATAGAGGTAGCGATTGCCGTCCTCGCCTACGATATGGCCGGGATCGATGTTCCCGATTTTCAGGTCGACCGGGGCCGACCACGGCCCGGCGGGCGAGGCGGCCGTGACGACGCAATTCGAATGCGTCGTCTGGTTGGGATAATAGATATAGTAGCGATCGCCGTGTTTGACGAGCTCGGGAGCCCAGATCTCCCCCGCCCCTTCGGTCAGGGCGACGCTAATGGCCTTCCAGTTCACCAGGTCCGGGGAATGCCAGACGACCAGCCCGGGCTTGTTGTCGTGGGGCGTATGGGTCATGTAGTAATCCGAGCCGTCGCGAAGCACGGTCGGGTCGGGATAGTCGCCCGGGAAGATGGGATTCACGTAAAAGCCGTTGCCGAGATCGCCGAACGCGCCGGGCGGAATCGCCGCGGGAGCGGCGTCCTTCGACGGAGCGGGTTCCGGCCGGCAGGACATCGCAAGGAGGACGGCAAGGGCGAAAAGAAGAAATATGCGCCGGGAGCTCATCACTTATCTCCAGACCTGGCCGAAGACCCGAAGAAAATTTTCCCCGAGAATCTTCCGGACGTCGGGATCCTTGTAACCGCGCCGCTCCAGGCGTTCGGCGAAATGGACCACTTCGGCATACTGGCTGAAGCCTTCGGCCATGCGGAGGGGCGACCGGAAATTGGCCGTGACGAACTTATCATAGGCGCCGGCGACATCTTTCAGGGCCGGCGCTCCCCAGGGGTCGGGCGCGTGCTCGGGATAAGTCCCCAGGCTCATGTCGGTCCCGATGCCGATGTGATCAACCGATCCGGCCAATTGGGCGGCATGATCGATATGATCGATAAAATCGTCGACGGTCGGCCGTTTCGTTTGGCCTTTTTTCAGGATCATCGGCCCCCAGGGCGACAAACCGACGACGCCCCCGCCTGCCGCGCAAGCTTTGATCCGGGCATCGTCGGCATTGCGGGGATTGGGAGAGACGGCGTCTGCGCCGGAATGGCTGAAAACGACGGGTTGGCGGCTCCGCTCGATGATCTCCATTGCGGAGCGGGCTCCGACGTGGGAGCAATCCAAAAGGAGCCCCAGCCGGTTGCATTCGTCAACGACCAGCCCGCCCAGAGATGTCAGGCCCCCGTCAGCCCGGTCCAGGCAGCCGCCGCACAGCCTATTGGACGTGCTGTAGGCCAGGATCAGCATTCGCAGGTCCAGCCGGTAAAACGCCTCCAGGCGATGAAGCTTGTCGCCCATGAAATCCCCGCACTGGGACGCCAGGAGCAGGCCCGCGCGGCCGCATTTCTTGAGGCCGGGGATTTCATCCGCCCGAGTGACGATCGAAAGCCGCTGATACTTCCGGGCGATATGATGCCAGAACATCAGTCCCTCGAGGGCCTTGTCGACATCAAAATGCGGATCCCAGGCCGTCACACCGTAAACGGTAGCCCCGTAGCGGTGGGCGTCTTCGAACTTCGCATCCGGCCAGATTTGCATGCAGGCATCGATGAAGAGATAAGGGTGGTCTTTTTCGAGAATGGGATGAATGCCCCGCTCTTCGGGGCTCAGCCCTCCGCCGGCGGCCTGCGGGTCCGGATTCTCCGACCCGGCCGATGCCGGGGGAAGCCCCGCGGCCGCAGCCGTCGCCCCGATCCCCGCCCAGCGAACAAAGTCCCTTCGGGTCATGCTCATGGGTCCGGCTCCTTGCCTTGCGGGATTTGACGGAAAAAAAATCATATGCGCCGCCGGCCGCGTTGTCAAAGAAGACAAGACGAAAATTTCCTTGACAGCGGCGGGGTGAATCCGTATCCTGCCGACATGCGGAAAACCGGGATCGCGACAATGACGAACTCCCGGTCTTTCTATTTTTACTTCTATTTCGGGCGATAAGCCCGAACATACGCCCCATACACCCAAACCTTTTTTCCTTGCGGAGAAGTCCGTTTGTCCGAAGAGGTGACATCATGGAAGGACTGAAATTGACGTCGTTGTCGGGAAAAGCCCGGACCATGGTCGAGGCCGGGCCGCTGCGTTTCGGGGCGGGGTTTGCCGTGATCGCCGGGCCGTGCAGCGTCGAAAGCGAGGATCAGTTGATGACGATCGCCCGGGCGGTCAAAGCCGCCGGGGCCGACGCCCTGCGCGGCGGGGCCTTCAAGCCGCGAACCTCGCCCTATGCCTTTCAAGGGCTGGGGCTCAAGGCCCTTAAAGTCCTGGACAAGGCCCGCCGGGAAACGGGGCTTCCGGTCGTGACCGAAGTCCTCGATCCTCGGGACGTGTCCTGGGTTTCGGAATTCGTCGATATCCTCCAGGTCGGCGCCCGGAACATGCAGAATTTTTCTCTCCTCAAGGAGGTCGGGAAAGGCTACCGGCCGGTCTTGTTGAAACGGGGGATGCACTCGACCCTGGAGGAATGGCTGAACAGCGCCGAATACGTCCTGAGCGCCGGGAATCCCCGGGTCATCCTCTGCGAGCGGGGTATCCGGACCTTCGAAGTCTACACCCGGAACACGCTCGATTTGAGCGCGGTGCCGGCCGTCCGGGAGCTGAGCCATCTTCCGGTCATCGTCGATCCGACCCACGGCACGGGCCGGGTCAGTCTGATCGAGCCGATGAGCATGGCCGCGGCCGCGGCCGGCGCCGATGGATTGATCGTCGAAGTCCACCATAATCCGGGCGAAGCGTTGAGCGACAAGGCCCAAGCCCTGCTGCCGGAGGCGTTTGGGACCCTGGTCGGCAAGGTCCGGGCGATCCGCGCCTGCCGGGAGGGGTTGGAAGGAGGAATCCAATGACCCTGATCGATATCCGGAAAAAGATCGACGAAGCCGATTTCGAGATTCTCAAGCTCATCGAGGAGCGGATGGAATGGGCCCTCCGGACCCGGCGTCTGAAAAACACCGCGGCCGACCCGGAGCGGGAAAACGACGTTCTGGAAAACGCGGCGGGGGCCGGCTTGAGTCTTCTCCGTGCGGAATTCAACCGAGGCCTCTTCGAACGGATCATCTCCGAGGCCAAGCACCTCGAGGACGAACACCGGCTCCTGGTCGGCTTTCAGGGCGAGCACGGCGCCTTCAGCGAAGAAGCAGTCCGAACATATTTCCCCGGGCAGGTCGCGGTTCCCCACTCCGAGTTCGAAGACGTCTTCCGCGGGATCGGGGAAGGCGATCTCGATTACGGCGTCGTCCCGGTGGAAAACACGCTGGGCGGGGCCGTGACGCGGATCAACGAGCTTCTTCTCCAGACGGCGCTTCACGTCGTCGGCGAAGTGAAGGTTCGCGTCCGGCATTGCCTGCTGGCCCAGCCGGGAACGGACCCCAAGGACATCAAGACGGTCTATTCCCATCCCCAAGCCCTGGCCCAATGCCAGTCGTTTCTCCGGCGGAACAACCTCGAACCGCGGCCTTTCTACGATACGGCCGGCGCGGCCCGGATGCTCTTTCGGGAGAAGCCCCGGGCCGCGGCCGCCATTGCCGGGGAATTATGCGCAAACCTCTATCACCTCGAAGTCATCAAGGCCGGGATCGAGGACCGGGACGCGAACATCACCCGATTTCTGGTCCTGAGCCGGGAACCTCTCAAGGAAAGAGGCGACAAGTGCTCGGTCGTTTTCACCGCCGCCCACGAAGCCGGCTCGCTTTACCGCGTGCTTCGGATTTTCGCCGAGGCGGGGATCAACCTGACCCGGATCGAATCCTATCCCTGGGCCCCTGATCCATCCGGGTACGCCTTTTTCCTCGATTTCCGCGGAACGCCGGACGATCCGGTCGTGGCCGGGGCGATGGACCGGCTCAAGGAAACGGTCCGGACGGCCCGGCTTCTCGGCTGCTACAAGGAGGCCCTATCATGAGAATCGTCGTTTTCGGCTGCGGCCGGATGGGGTCCTGGATGGCCGGTGAGCTGGCCAAAGCTCATGACGTCCATATCTATGATGCGATCCCGGACAAGGCGAGGCGCGTGCCCGGATGCCGGCCGATCGAGCGGCGAGAGGATATCGCCCGGCTGAAGCCGGATGTTATGGTCAACGCCGTCGACCTGGCGAGGACCGTCGAAGCCTTTCGCGAGGTCGAGCTGCTCTTGCCGCCCGATTGCCTGATTTGCGACTTGGCCTCGATCAAGGGCTCGCTCCCCGAGTATTACCGGAAGGCGAAATTCCGGTTCGGATCATGTCATCCGATGTTCGGCCCGACCTTCGCCGACCCGGCCACCCTGGGCGAGGAAAGCGCCGTCATCATCGCCGAATCCGATCCGGCGGCCAAAGATTTTCTAGAGCGATTTTTCCGGGGGACAAGCGTGAGGATCCGGGTCTGCTCGTTTGACGAACACGACCGGATGATGGCCTACGCCCTGACCCTTCCGTTTGTCGCCTCGATGGTCTTCGCCGCCTGCCTGGATCAGCCGCCCGTTCCGGGGACGACATTCAAGCGCCATCTGGACATCGCCGGAAAACTTCTCGGCGAGGATGACGGACTGCTGTCGGAGATTCTTTTCAATCCGCATTCGCTTCTCCAGTTGGAAAAGGTCACCCGGCGGCTGGAATTCCTCAAGCACATCATCGCGGCCCGGGACGGCGAGGAAGCCGGGCGATTTTTCGCCGGCTTGCGCGGAAACCTCGCCCGCCTTGGATAATTTGGGGATAATTTGGGGATTGAGTAATGCGTCCCCGATTTGATATGCTGGCCCTTCGCCCGCTCATCCTTCGTCGGAGGAGGACACCGTGAAAAAAACCGCTATTCTCATCTTGATCCTCATGCTCGTCTTCCCGGTCATCGGCCGGGCCCAAAAAGCCATAACCGGAGACAAACCGGCCGCGGCCGAAAACCCGACCCTTGTGACGCCGGGGCTGCTTTCCGGGCTGGCCTTCCGCAATATCGGCCCGGCGATCATGTCCGGCCGGATCAGCGATATCGTCATCCACCCCAAGCGCCGGGCGGTCTGGTACGTGGCCGTCGGCTCCGGAGGCGTCTGGAAGACGGAAAACGCCGGGACGACCTGGGCTCCGATCTTCGACGGCCAAGGGTCTTATTCCATCGGCTGCCTCGCCCTCGACCCCATCAATCCCGAAATCGTCTGGGTCGGGACGGGCGAAAACGTCAGCGGCCGCCACGTCGGGTACGGCGACGGCGTTTATAAAAGCCTGAACGGCGGAAAGACTTGGGCGAACATGGGCTTGAAGAATTCGGAGCATATCGCCCGGATTCTCATCGATCCACGCAATCCGGCGGTCGTTTACGTGGCGGCCGAAGGGCCGCTGTGGTCGGCCGGCAGGGAGCGCGGACTCTATAAATCCGTCGACGGCGGCAAGACCTGGGCCCTATCCCTCGAGATCTCGAAAGACACGGGCGTGGCCTCCGCCGAATTCGATCCGTCCAACCCCGACATCCTCTATGCCGCGGCCTACCAGCGGCGGCGAACTGTCGCCGCGTTCATGGGCGGCGGGCCCGAGTCGGGCATCTATAAAAGCGAGGACGCCGGGAAGACCTGGCGCAAGCTTACCGTCGGCCTGCCGCGCGGCGACATGGGGAAAATCGGCCTGGCTGTATCCCCCATCGACCCGCGCATCGTCTACGCCACCGTCGAGGCCTCGCCTGAGGAGCGCGGTTTCTACCGCTCCTCGGATAAGGGCGAGAGCTTCGAGAAGCGCAATTCGTACATCAGCGGCGGCACCGGTCCGCACTATTACCAGGAAATTTTCGCCGACCCCAACGTCTTCGACCGCATTTACCAGATGGACCCCGGCCTGACCGTGACCAACGACGGCGGCCGGACGTTCACCCGGGTTCCTGAAAACAGCAAGCACGGCGACAACCACGCCATGGCCTTCCTCCCCGGCGATCCCGACACCATCATCAACGGCAGCGACGGCGGCCTCTACGAGACCCGGGACGGCGGGAAAAACTGGCGGTTCTTCGAAAATCTCCCGGTGACCCAGTTCTACAAGATCGCCCTGGACAACGCCCTTCCCTATTACAACGTCCACGGCGGGACGCAGGACAACGGCAGCCAGCTCGGCCCTTCGCGGACGCTGAACGAAGGCGGCATCGCCAATTCCGACTGGATTATCACCTACGGAGCGGACGGATACGCCAGCGCCGTCGACCCGGCCGATCCGAACACCATCTACGTGGAATGGCAGGAAGGCAACCTCCTCCGATTCGACAAGAAGAGCCAGGAAACGATCTATATCAGCCCCAAGCCGGAAGCGGGCGATCCGCCGCTCCGGTTCAACTGGGATTCGCCGGTCCTCGTCAGCCCCCATTCGCACACACGGATCTATTACGCCTCGCAATACGTCTGGAGGAGCGATAACCGGGGCGATTCCTGGACCCGGATCAGCCCGGACCTGACCCGGAACATCTTCCGCCTGGCCCAGCCGATCATGGGCCGGACCTGGAGCGTCGACGGCCTCTGGGATCATGGGGCGATGTCCCAGTTCTCGACTGTCTCGACGATCAGCGAATCCCCTCTCGTCGAAGGACTGATCTATGCCGGAACCGACGACGGCCTGATCCAGGTCACCGAGGACGGCGGGAAAAGCTGGCGGAAGATCGACCGCCTGCCGGGCATTCCGGAGAATTTCTTCGTCAACAAGATCAAGGCCTCGCCGGTGGAAAAAGATGCCGTTTTCGCCGCGGTCGATTGCCATAAGACCGGCGACTATAAGCCCTATCTTCTCCGGAGCGGCGACCGCGGCCGGACCTGGACGTCCATCGCCGGTGACCTCCCGGCCCGGACGATCGTCTGGTCCGTGGCCCAGGACCGGGTCTCCAAGGACCTGATTTTCGCCGGGACCGAGTTCGGGATCTATGCGACGCTGGACGGCGGGAAGCGGTGGCTGAAGATGAGCGGTGGTCTTCCGACCATCTCCTTCCGCGATCTGGAAATCCACGAGCGGGAAAGCGACCTGGTCGGGGCTTCGTTCGGCCGCGGGATCTACATCCTGGACGATTTTTCGCCGCTGCGGAAAATCGACGAGGCCTCCCTGGCCAAGCCGGCCCTGCTCTTTCCCGTCAAAACGGCCCTTTCTTATATTCCCCTGAAGCCGATCGGCTTTTCGGGCAAGGGCTGCCTCGGGGAATCGTACTTCCTTGCGCCCAATCCCCCGTTCGGCGCGGTCTTCACTTATTATCTCAAAGAAGACCTGAAGCCCGCGGCCGAGGCGAGGAAAGAGGCGGAAGCCAAGCTCGTCAAGGAAGGAAAGCCGGTGACGTTCCCCGGCTGGGACGCGCTGCGGAAGGAAGACCAGGAAGAAAAACCCGAGATCGTCCTGACCGTCGCCGCCGCGGACGGTTCCGTCGTCCGGCGGATGACGGTGCCTTCAAGCGCGGGCCTCCACCGGGTCGCCTGGGACCTCCGCTATCCGACGACAAATCCGACCCGGTTGGAGGATCGCTCCCTCGAAATCTGGGAATACGGCCCGCAAGGACCGCTGGCCGTCCCCGGAACGTTCACGGCATCGCTGGCGAAGAAAATCGACGGCGTCCTGACGCCGCTCGACGGACCGGTGACCTTCACCGTCGAATCCCTCGGCCTCGCCTCGCTGCCCGAAAAGGACAAAGCGGCCCTCCTGGCTTTCCAGAAGAAGGCCGGCGAGCTCCAACGGGCCATGCTGGGGGCCTCGTCCGCGGCCCAGGAAGCCCTGCGGTCGCTGGCCTTCGTCAAGAAGGCACTGATCGATACGCCGAAAGCCGATCCGAAGCTTCTCGCCCAGGCCCGGGCGATCGAAACCGGAATCAACGAAGCGCTCCGGACCCTGACCGGCGACGACACGATGTACCGCCGGTGGGAAGTCCAGCCGCCGTCCCTCCTGGACCGCATTTCCCTCCAGGTCGACGCGACCGGACCGATCACGGAAAGCGTAAAGAAGGATTACGAGATCGCGGCCGCCGGATTCGGCGACGTCCTGGAGAAACTCCGCGGTCTGATCGAAGTCGACCTGAAGAAGCTAGGCCAGGCGTTGGAAGCGGCCGGGGCCCCCTGGACACCCGGCCGCAGTTTGCCGGTCTGGAAGAAATAAGCGGATCTCGGGAAGACCAGCAGGGCGTCGCTGACGGGGCGTTCTCCGGCCGAGTCCGAAGGGGAATTCACGAGGCGACCGCCGACGACCATGGTCGTTGATCCGCCGCCGTCGAGGTTGATCGCTTCGGCGCAGCCGAGTTCGCCCATGAGGTCCGCAAGTTCAGGGATGGTCATCCCGACGCCGACTTTCGGCTGGCGTCCGTCGACGACGGCGAGAACGATCGTTCCGTCGCTTCGGATTCCGGCCGCCGTCCGGGGATGACGGGTCGTATAAAATCCAGCCGGGAAATTTTCCGCTTCGCCCGGGATCGGTTTCCCGTTCGAACGGAGATGCGGGCCGCCGCCGAGCAGGAATTCGGGAGCGAAGGGGAACGGCGGAGTCGCCTTGAGATCGGTTCCGACTGAGATCTTAAGGCCGGGTCGGAGCGATTGCCGGGCCCACATACGTGCCTTTCCGGCTGCCGAAAGAATGAACCCGTCTTCCGGGATGGGAGAGCTACCCCGGCCGTCCGCGATCTCCCGAATTCGTCCCCGGCGAACGACGGCCTCCAAACCATCCGGGGCGGTCAGGGTCGTCCGGTGGAATTCCGGCGTAAACAGGATAAGCTCATCCTCCCCGCGCGGGCGGTTGATCCCGTCGACGGCCCGGGGGGAAAGGCCCTTGACGACGATCTCGGCCTTGAAATCCACCTGAGCGACGGCCAGGCGGGTCCGTCCGCCCGCGTTCGTCAACGCCAAGACCGCCCTGTTTGGATTCGGTTCGCTCAGGAAGCGGCCGCCCAGGGCGAGAAGACCCGCCGGTTCGCCCCGGAACGTTCCGGTTGTCCGGAAATATCCTCCGTTCACCGCCGCCGCGGCGCCGTGGCGGGCGGCGATCGAGCTCGTCGTCTCCGCGCCGGCGATCTCGTCCATGGCGATCGCCGGCCGGATTTGCGCTCGCGATGGATCGAGAAGAAGGACGTGGATCGTCCACCGATCGGCCCCCTCCGGCGCAGTGAAGTCGCCGCGCCGGATTTGGATATATTCAATGCCCGGCGCGACGATTTCGCTCCGGCGGGTTTCGGCGCCTTGAGAAGACGAAGCCTGCCCAACCCCTGCGGGATCCGCTCCGGCTTGGTTCAAGCCCGCCAGACCGACAAGCAAGCCGATCGGAATCAGGGCGGCGCATTTCCAACCGGGGAGTTTACCCGGCCGGGACGGCTTGGCGCGGGGGCGGGTTCGAAGGCCGAACATCGCCCCCACTATAATGATCCCCTGCGAATCCTGTCAATCCGCGCCAACGGGAATATCCCGAGCGGCGACCGCGGATTTATATTCTCGGGGCGGCGCTGTAAAATGGCGGTATGAAAAGGGAAAGAAAAGGCGCCCTTTCAATTGTATTTATGGCTTTTTTAGGCGCGATATCCGCCTCGGCCGAAACGCGGACGGTAACGATCAAAATCCTGACGGATTCGGCCTTCCGCCAGGATCCGGCCTGGCGGATGAAGATCGAGTCGTGCCTTAAATCGGCAGCCTCTGAAATCGAAAGGATCGCCGACCTCCGTTTCGAAATCGTCGGCCATGAGGCCTGGGCTTCGCCCCCGGAAACCCCGGACATCATATCGGTCGCCCGCGAACTCGACAACCGTTATCCCAAGGGCCGGGAGGACATCCTCCTAGCCGTCCTCGGGAGCGAGCGCATCGGCCAAACCTTCTTCGGCTACGCCCTCTTGCAGGAAGGGATCGTCATCCTGACCTATCCTCCCTCGGAATCGCCGCCCATTCGAACCCTCCGGCACGAGATGGGCCATCTCTTCGGGGCCGTCCACGTGCCTCTGGCGGACTCGGTGATGAATCATTTCGTCCCCCAATCCCGCTTCGACGACCTCAACGCCAAGGCCATCGCGGCGGGAAGGACGAGGTCGTTCAATCCGATCGAGCCCGTCTTCCCCCATGAAGCCCGGCTCGAGCTGGCCTCCGTTTACGCGGAGATCTGCCGCTTTGTTCGAGCCCGGATCGAGTCGGGAATGCCCCCGGCCGGCGACAAGCCCCCGGCCGACAAGAAAGGCCGGCCGGATTTCTCTTACTTCGAGGACGCCTTCATCGCCCTGGCCCAAATCCGCCTCGACGAGAAGGACTATCCGCGCGTCCTCGAGTCGTGCGACGAAGCCTTGAAGATCAACCCCGGCAACGGGGAGACGCAGAACCTCGTCGGGATCGCCCTGCGGAGAATGGGGCGCATCGACGACGCGATCGCACGGTACAAGGAAATCCTCAAGGTCCGTCCCGACTTTCCCCGCGTTCTCTATAATCTCGGCATCGCTCTGGCAAAAAACGGCGACCTGGTTTCGGCTAAGGGAGCCTACGAACGGGCCATCGCCCTCAAACCGAACCTTCCCGAAGCCCGGAACAATCTGGGCGAAGTCAGCCTCCGCCTCGGCGACCTCGGCGCGGCCGAGCGCGAGATCCGGGAAGCCCTGAGGATTCAGCCCCGGTTCCCCCTGGCCATGAGCAACCTGGCCGAGCTGTACTTCCGGAAAAAGGAATTCGGGGCGGCGGCTGACCTGGCAGCCAAGGCCGGCGAGCTGGACCCCCTCCTTCCCGATCCCTGGAATGTCCTCGGAAACGTCCGTCATCAGGAAGGCCGGACCGAGGAAGCCATCGCCGCTTACGAGAAAGCCCTCTCCCTCGACCGCCGGCACGAAAAGGCCCACTACAACCTCGGAGTCTGTTTCTTCGAGCTCGGTCGGACAGACGAGGCCGAGCGTCACTTCCTCGCGGCTCTCGACATCCAGCCGTCGTTCGCCGAGGCCCGAGCGAACTACGGATACTGCCTGATCGGGAGGAAGCGCCCGGACGAGGGCATCGGCGAAATCGAAGAAGCTTTGCGCCTCGGCTATGCCTCGGCCAGGGCGTCCCTCAATCTCAGCCTGGCCTATGTCCAGAAGGGGAATTTCCCGCGGGCGGACGAGGAAGCCCGGAAGGCCGTCGAACGCGATCCGAGAATGAAGGAGGCCTGGGCTCACCTGGGGAGCCTCCTCCTTCTCCAAGGCCGGACGAAAGAAGCCCTCGACCCCTTCCTCAAAGCGGCCGCCTTGGACCCCAAGGATGGACCCCTGGCCAACAATATCGCCGTCTGCGCGTTCCGCTCCGGAGATTATGCGAAGGCTTGGGAATATGCCCAGAAGGCTCAAGCCCTGGGAGTCGTCCTCCACCCTGATTTCATAGCCGCTTTAAAAGCCAAGCTTAACCGAAAGGACGGCTGACCGTGATGAAGAGCGACGGATTATTTCCGGCCGTAGACGCCGATGCTTCTTTCGCCGTCGTTATCATTCAGGACGTAAAATTCCTCCCGGCCATCCTCATCCAAACCGACATGAAAACAGACACGAAAGGCCCTAAACTGAGGCTTGATAAAGAAAACGTTATTAACTTTGCCGCTCCCGTCGATTTGGAATATCGGTTTCACAAGTCCGCCGCCGGTGAGGTAAGCATTTCCGTTTAAAAACGCGACATCTTTAATGATCTCGTAATGTTGATTTAAGCCTTTTTTCTCCCAATTCTCATTTTCCTTTTTATTCGCTTTCACATAGTCGCTCGAAACATTCAATAAATTCATTTCCTTGAGAACCGCGCCTTCCAGGGAATATTCCCTGACGATTCCGAGAGCCTTATAGATGATCCAGACGGTATCCCATGGAGACATTCTCATGAGGACGCTGTTCAACGGCGATTTCTTTCGATCGGGATAGTAAGCCGTCTCAACGACCTTGATTTCCTTTCCTTGCGGATCGTGGATGACAAGGCTTCTCTCTTGATGTCTATCGTAACAATAGATTTCGCTGTTTTTTCCGATGGCAAAAGGGTAGTAGCTTTTTATGAGTCTTAGACTATTCAAGTAAGTCCAATCCCGATCGAAATAGGCTATGCGGTCTGTGCTGAGGTCCATAACCACGATCCGATCCTTGTCAAACATGACGTTGTGAGGGTTTTGCAGTTCGCCCGGTCCCTGCCCTTTTTTTGCATATTTTGAGAGGAATTTTCCGTCCTTGGCGAATTCATATACGACGCATAACTGATAATCCGGGACGTATATATGGCCCCGGGAATCCACGGACACATTGAAAATGCTTTTAAAGAAGATTTCGTTCTTCTCGATCTCGTTTTCCAAAGGAAACGAATATTTCAATTGGAGCTCGACGGCATTCGATGGGATCCGATCCTTGAGGAGTTCTTTTTCCCATAGGCTTTGGTCGGGCTTTCCGCTATTCGGAGATCCGCCCCTGATGATCGGCTTGTCTTGCGCCCAGGCGGAAACGATTAGAATCAACGCCGCGCACGGAATCGACCACCTTTTCATTCTCCCCTCCATTCTCGCCAGTTCATACTTCGATCTGAATGATCTTCCCCGAAATCGAAAAGTATAGCTTCCCGTTTAAAAATACGCCTTTTTAAGGGTAATTGTTTATATGAAATCGGTAACGGATATCCGAGACCGATCTTACGGCCTAACCCTTCACTTTTTCGCCGGGCCCGGGGCGGGCGCCGGAACGTTCCAGTCCGGAGGGTCGACTTTTAGGAGGTGCCGGACGAAGAAATCGTTCCGCTTGCGGTCGCCGAACGGGCCGCCGCTGGTGTGATCGGCGTTGGGGACGACGGCCAATTCGAAGTCCTTGTTCGCCTTGATCAGGGCGTTGACGACCTGCATCGTGCTGGCGGGATCGACGTTGGTGTCCATCTCGCCGACGAGGAGAAGCAGCTTTCCCTGGAGACGGTGGGCGTTGTCGACATTGGAGGAGGCGGCATATTCAGGGCCGAGCGGCCAGCCCATCCATTGCTCGTTCCACCAGATCTTGTCCATCCGGTTGTCATGGCAGCCGCAGGCAGCGAAGCCGACCTTGTAGAACTCCGGATGGAAGAGCAGTCCGCCGAGGGCATTCTGCCCGCCGGCCGATGTGCCGTAGATGCCGACGCGGGTGATGTCGTAATAAGGATACTTGGCGGCGATGGCCTTGTGCCAGAGGATGCGGTCGGGGAATCCGGCGTCGCCGATGTTCTTCCAGCAATAATCGTGGAACGCCTTGGACCGGTTGGAGGTTCCCATCCCGTCGACCTGGACGACGATAAAGCCGAGCTCGGCCAGGGCCTGCATGCCGCTGAATCCGCCGAAGGCCTTGGGCACGAAGGAATCGTGAGGGCCGGCGTAGATATTCTCGATCACCGGATACTTTTTCTTGGGGTTGAAATTCAGCGGCCGAAAGATAACGCCCCAAATGTCGGTCTCCCCGTCGCGCGCTTTGGCCGTGAAGACCTCGGGCGCCTTCCAGCCCGCTTTCACCAAGCCGGAGATGTCCGTTTTCTCCACCGTCAGGACGAGGCTTTTGTCGGCGATTTTCCGGAGCTCGAGGACCGGGGCCAGGTCGACCCGGGAATACGTGTCGGTGTAATACATCTTGTCCGAGGAGATCGTGCCGGAATGGGTCGCGTTTTCCTGGGTATAAGCCGTCAGGCCGGTCCCGTCGAAATTGATCGAGTAATAATGGATGAAATAGGGATCATGGCCGGGGTTCATCCCGCCGGCCCGGAACCAGATCTTCCGGGCGTCCTCGTCCACGACATCCACGCCGCGGACGACCCATTCGCCCTTGGTGATCTGGTTCTTGACCTTGCCGGTCGCACCGTCATAGAGGTACAGGTGGTTCCAGCCGTCGCGCTCGGACATCCAGACGACTTCCTTGCCGTCGGCGACGTCGTAGCGATATCTTTTCCCGGAATAGTCGAAGAAGGTTTTGGGCTCTTCAGTGACGACCGCGCGCGGCGCCCCGGTCGCGGCGTCGACTTCGATGATCCGGTAGACTTGGTGGCCGCGCTGGTTGTACTCGAAGGTGAAGGCACGGCTGTCCTTGCGCCACTCGATATCGGACAGCTCGAACTGGCTGGAAAAGAGGGCGCTGTCGATTTGGCTCGCTTTGCGGCCTTCCAACGTGAACAGCACCGGCTGGCTGAAATCGAGGACGTCGCCCGGCTTGGTGTATCCGATCGAGGAATATTCCGGCTGGAGCTGGCCGGCCGGCGAGGACCGGACGTACTGGATGCGACGATGGAGGCCGCGCCGGACCTGGCAGGCGGCGATTTTCTTCGAATCGGGCGACCAGACGAGCGATCGGAAGCTGTAGTAATTGCCTTCCATTCCGTCGAAGCTCAGGGCGATCTCTTCTTTTTTATCGCCCTCCTTGGCCCGGATAAACAGGTTGAAGTTGCGAATGAAGGCCTCCCACTTTTTATCGGGGGATTCCTTCGTCTCGGTCGAAGCGGCGGGCTCGGCCGGCCCGCCGAAATCCTGCCAGTTGCCTTCGCCCTGGCGACGCTCGACCGGTCCGGTTTTGGTCAGTGTTCCGGCGGCGAGATCGAACTTCCACTTGGAGTCCCTCAGCTCGAAGGTGATGGCCTTCATCTCGTCGACGAATTCCAGGCGCTGAAGGGCGAGCTTCTTCGGATCGAATTTATCCTTCAGGGATTCGGCCAACGCGGCGGCGAGCTTGGCATGGTCGAAAGCGGGGGCCTTGGACGCCGCGTCGGCGTCGACCAGGACGTATTCGCCGCCGTCGGCGACGATTTTGCGATACCAGAATTTATGCGTTTTATCGATCCAGGTCGGCCGCTCGGGCTGATTGACGGTCAGGTTCCGCCATTGGTCGCGAAGCTTGGTCGAGCGATCATAATCCGCTCGGGTGCCTTGGGCGGAAAGGAATACCGGGAGAAAAAGAAGCGAGATCAGGAGAACGAAAGCGGTTGTTTTGGCGAGATTTTTCATGTTCCCTCCATATCGGCGAGCGGATGGTAATATACTACATATTAAAAGGGGACGCATTACTCAACCCCGAAATTATTTATCTCTTTTAATATTAATATCTTATACTATTAATTTCGGGGTTGAGTAATGCGTCCCCAAATTATTTAATCGTGCCGATCGGGGCGCCGGGGGGCGGGGCCAGCACCGCTGGCTTCTTGAACGCCTCCGGAGTTTTCTCGAATTGTTCGATCTGGAAAATCCCGTACCGGTAATGGGCTTTCTCGTCCACCCCGACCGCGCGATCCATCCTCAAGCCGAGAGCAATCCGGAGCTCATCGATTTTTAACAAGGCAATCGCCCTCGCCTGGGCCGAAGCCTCGTCGCTAACTGCCAGGGCTAAAAGCTCAGCCAAGGCGGCCTTGTCGACCACCCTCTTCACCTCAGCTTGATAACTTGAAAGCGGCGATTTCGAGACCGAGGTCCAGGTCGAGGCCAGAAGCTTATCGATGACTTCATCGAGTCCGGGATTCTGGGCGTTGCGGGAATGGTACTCGACAAGCCGCGAAGCCCGGGCCGGATTTAAAATCAATCCCGCCGTCATCCCGGCCGCTTCCTCCACAGGCGTGAACGGATCAAATGGTTCCCCCGTCCGCCTTCCGAATAATTCCCCGCCACCGCCGAAATCGGGCGGTCGCGGCGGGATCATCGCCGCGATCCGCTCGTCGAGGGCGAGAAATTCCGTGCCCAGGGTCTTTAGCACGATGTCCAAGGCGCGGCGCTGTTCGGCCGGCGGGACGATTTCGGACGTCTTTTGGACGTCGCCCCGAAGCCGGTGGAAATACATCATCCCGCCGATCGAGGCAGCCGCCGCCTCAGTCTGGTAGCGATGGAACAGATACGCGGTGACCAGCGGCTCCTCCAGGGTCGCCATCGGCCTCCCCGGCCGGATCCTCTTCTCCGTGAACGTCTTCAAGGCGATGTCCCGGATCCGGATGACCCGTTCCAGCTCGTCGACGAGGTTCCGGCCGTTGTCCCAGGCCGCGGTCAAGGGATGGGCGCCGGAAGGGCCGGAATCCGAACCAGAGAGAAACACCAAGCCGGAGGCGAAGGCTTTCTCTAGCACCGCCCGGGAGGCCGCGTCCGCGTCGATGCCGGCGGGATAATCGCGGTAAGCGTAGTCGACGGCGGCCTTGTCGAACGCCCCGATGCCGACGGCATAGGCCTTGGACAGGTCGAGCGTGCCGTCCGCCTTGATATCGATAAGCGGGTGCGGGTAATCCATGACCGAGGCCCGGTCGTTGACGCTGGCCGCGAAATTGTGGCCCATCCCGAGGGTATGGCCGACTTCATGGGCGGACAGCTGGCGGATCCGGGCCAGGGCCATTTTCCGGATCTCCGCGGAATTGTCCTTACCGTTCTCGTAGGCCCCGACCAGGGACTCGGCAATGAGATAATCCTGCCGGATGCGGAGCGAGCCCAGGGACACATGCCCCTTGATGATCTCCCCGGTCCGCGGGTCGGAAACGCCGCCGCCGTACGACCAGCCCCGCGTCGAGCGGTTGACCCAGTTGATCATGTTATAGCGGATGTCCATCGGGTCGGCTCCTTCGGGCAGGAGCTTGACCTGGAAGGCGTTGATGTATCCGGCGGCCTCGAAGGCCTGGTTCCACCATGAAGCGCCCTCCAAGACGGCGGTCCGGATCGGCTCAGGGATTCCGCGGTCGACGTAATAGATGATCGGCTTGACCGCTTCCGACCGGGCCGCGGCCGGATCATTCTTTTCCAGCCGGAAACGGCTGACGTATTCCTTCTCGATAGGTTCGCCGACGGGAGTGGCGAAATCCATGTAGGAATAGGCGGAAAAATTCGACCGGGGATCGAATGCCCGGAGCTTATAACCGGGATCCGGAAGCTTGACGAACGAATGATGCACCCGGAACGTCAACGCGCCGGGTTCCGGCGCCGTGGCCCTGAGGAACATGCCGGGATTCGAGCCGGTCAAGGTCAGCCAGACATCGATCTCCGTGTTGAACGGGAAATTGCGGGTCCTGGGCAAGTCGATCGCCGAGCGGGTCAGGTCGACTTGAAACTGCCCCTGGTTCCGGCGGGCGATCGAGGCCGCGATGTTCATCGCGTCACGGAGGAGAAATGACGTGGCGTCGACGAGGAGGCGGCCGTTCTCCTCGGCGGCGATATCGAATCCCCAGATCACGGAACGGACAAACGAGTCCTCGATATTGCGGCGGACGTCGGCGTCGGCCGTATCGGCCCGGAACCTTTGGTTGGACTCGATCAGAAGGACGCGGGGACCGACTCTTCGGAAATATACCGCCTTGCCCCGGCCGAGCATGGCCCGGTCCAGACCGACGTCGTTTGAACCGAGCCCCGTCGGGAGCGATGGATAATAAAGGAATTCCATTTCAAGCTTGTCGATTTCCAGCCAGAGCTTGCCGGCCTTCTCATCCTTGTAGATCGGGAACCAGCCAGCCAGCTTTTCGAAAGGAGCGGTTCGATCCGAGATGACCGGCATTATGGGCTGGGAAAAGTCCATCCGGCTTTTCGCCCGTTGCACCGGATCCGGCGCGGTTTGGGCCGCGACGACGAAAGGCGCGATAAAAACGGCGACGATCAAAGCGACAAGGAGTTTCTTGGAAGAAGCGTTCATGTTTCCTCCGCGGCGGAATAGGACGAAGTGACATCATATCCGCCTAGCTCCCTTAGGGCAAATTCGGGAACAGATTTTTTTCCTAACATCGTGATAAACTTAATGATGTCGTATTTCGAGGTTGAGTAATGCGTCCCCAAACTTAAGGAGAGGCCCATGGCCGAAGAGCTGAGCGCCGTCGTCGTCTGGAAGGGCAAGCTGGAATTCGAAGGCCGGACGGCCTTCGATCAAGCTATTCACATCGACGTCTCCCCGCCCTTGGGTAACGATCACGGCTCACAGCCCATGGAACTGCTCCTCGTCAGCCTGGCCTCCTGCGCCGGGCAGATTGTCGTCTCCCTGCTTCAGAAAATGCGGCAGGACGTACGGGCCTTTTCAGTCAAGGCCAGCGGCCCGAAACAGGCCGACCATCCCCGCGTCTTTACGTCCATCCGCTTGGACATGGAGGTTTCCGGCCAAAACATCGACCCGGCGGCCGCGGAAAAGGCCCTCCGGTTGGCCGAGGATAAATACTGTCCCGTTTACGCCCTGTTGAAAAACTCCGTCCCCATCCAAACCTCGATCACCATCGTCTGATTCGAATTTTCGATGAGGAATTTCAAGCTCCCCCACACCCTGATCCTGATCTACGCCATGGTCGTCCTGACCGTGGCCCTCACCTGGATCATTCCCGGCGGCGAATACCAGCGGGTGGAAAAAGACGGCCGGATGGTCCCCGTCGCCGGATCGTTTCAAAAGGTGGAGAACCGGCCCCAAGGCCTGGGGGCGCTCTTCGTCTCGCCGGCCCGGGGCTTTGTTGAAGCCGCGGCGATTATCGGGATCCTCTTCATCGTCGGCGGGGCCTTCTCGGTCATCCAGAAGACCGGGGCGATTACGGCCGTCATCCAGAACATCGCTTTTCGTTTCGGCCGAAACAAGGCCCTCCGGATCCTTCTGATCCCCGTTACGATGACGATCTTTTCTCTCGGCGGGGCGATCTGGGGCATGTGCGAAGAGACCATGCCCTTCATCCTGATCTTCGTCCCCCTGGCCTTGTCTCTCGGCTATGACACGATCGTCGGCGTCGCCATCCCGTTTCTCGGAGCGGCCGCGGGCTTCGCCGGCGCGTTTTTCAACCCGTTCACGGTGGGAATCGCCCAGGGAATCGCCGGCCTGCCCCTCTA
>Ga0316628_100000282_pt1 | contig 31575 bp, 24 predicted proteins | sample OWC_Aug_M2_C1_D5_FD_207648 | JGI IMG/M metagenome (GOLD analysis project Ga0316628, IMG submission 207648) | Wetland soil microbial communities from Old Woman Creek delta, Ohio, United States - OWC_Aug_M2_C1_D5_C | ecosystem: Environmental > Terrestrial > Soil > Wetlands | place: USA: Ohio...
CAGAATCAGCCGGCTAGATCTCCGCCCAGTTTCCGATTTCCGGGTTGTTTTTCCCGACGAATTCCGCCTTGCGGTGGGGCTTGACGATCAGGGCGGGCCGCGGCTCGTCCGGGTCGGGAAGGGGAAAGACCGTCATCCCTTCCCCGAATTTTTTCCGCAGCGCGTCGAGATCCCCGAAGTCCAGAGCCCGGTTGGGGCAGGCGGCGACGCAAATCGGCGGCAACCCCTGGTCGAGCTCATCGGCGCAGAAATCGCATTTGGTCATGACCCCGTCCGGGTCGGGCCGGATGGCCCCGTAGGGACAGGCCGTCGCGCATTGGCCGCAGCGGATGCAGCGGGTTCCGTCGATAAAGACCACGCCGTCATCCTGTTTCCAAATGGCCTGCGTCGTGCAGGAGGGGATGCAGGGCGGATTCTGGCAGTGATTGCAGGCCATCGAGAGATGGTAGGCCGCCACGGTCGAAACCCAGAGGCCGTTTTTCTTTTCCCAGGTTCCGCCCGTCACTTCCGCCACCCTCCGCCAATGGACGCCGGGCGCCAGGTTGTTTTTGTCCTTGCAGGCGACCTGGCAGGTTTTGCAGCCCGAACAGGCGTCGGAATTAACGAAGAAAGCCCATTGTCTCACCGCCGGGCGGGTCATGCTTTCCTCACCTCGACCATGATCGTATGCTGAGCGTTGCCGAAAGCCATCGGCGTCCAGCGGGACGACGTCAGGACGTTGATCGAACCGCCCCGGTCGATGCCGTTTTCATCGGGCGCCCACCAGGCTCCTTGGGGAATGGCCACGACCCCGGGCCGGATCAGGGGCGTCACCCGGCAGGGGAGGATCATCTCGCCCCTGGCGTTGAAGACGCGGGCGGCGTCGGCGTTGCGCAGGCCCCGGGCCGCGGCGTCGACGGGGTTGATGAAGAGGCGTTGGGGAAAAGCCTCCTCGAGCCAGTCGACGTTTTCCATCGTCGAGTGGACGCGCGAAAGGGTATGATGGCCGAACGCCTGGAGGGGATACGTTTCAGCCTCAGGGCCGAACGGGCTTTCCCATTCCTGGATGTATTTGGGAACGGCCGGCACCGTCTCGGGCTTGCCGAGCGCCGCGAGGGCGGGGGAGAAGATCTCGATTTTTCCGGAAGGCGTCGCCAGCGGAAATTGTTTTGGGTCCCTCCGAAAATCAGCCAAGGCGACAGCAGGGGCCGTGACCGGCCGGACGTAGACGCCGCGGTTGTCTTTTTCCATTTCGGCCAGTTTGGGGAGCTGAGGGAACCGGGATTCCCGGAACCGGTCGAGCGACCATTCGACCCAATCGCGCTCGGTCCGGCCCTCGGTATAGGCGGAGCCGAAGCCGAGGCGCTCGGCGATTTCGGCGCAGATCCGGTAATCGCTCTTGGTTTCGGGGAGGGGATCGACCACCGGAGGATTCAGGAAGACTTCCTCGCCGTATTTCCACCCGTCCGACACGCCCCAGGTTTCAAATTGGGTGCATGCCGGGAGGACCAGGTCCGCGAACTTGGCTGAAGGCGTCAGGAAGTTGTCCTGCACGGCGATGAACTCGACCAGCTTCGGATCGCGGAGGATCTTGACCGTCCGGTTGATGTCGGCATGCTGGTTGACGAGAATGTTGGAGGCGACGGAATAGATCAGCTTGACGGGGTTGTCGAGCCGGTCGGCGCCGCGGACGCCCTCCTCACGGCCCATTTCCTTGCCCCGGACGACCGCTTCGGTCCAGAGAAAGGCCGGGATGCTCGTTTTCACGGGGTTCGGGCCCGACGGGAAGACCGTCCAGGCCGGACCGCCGTCGGGCGCCTGAAGGGCGAGCCCGCCGGCCCAGCTGCCCGGAAGGCCGACGTTTCCGGTGAGAGCGGCAAGGACGCAGCCGGCCCGGACGACCTGCTCGCCGTACGCCCTTCGCTGCATGCCATAACCCTGGTAGAGGACACCGGGCTTAAGGGTGGCGTATTCGCGGGCCAGGCGGGCGATCGTCTCGGCCGGGATTCCCGTGATCGGCTCGGCCCAGGCCGGGGATTTGGGTATGCCGTCGCGCGTCCCGAGAATGTAATCGCGGTAGCTTTCCGATCCTGCCGCGGCGGACGGCATCTGGGTTTCGTCGAAGCCGAGGCAATGGGATTTGATGAAAGCGGCGTCGATGAGATTTTCCTGGATCACGACGTGGGCCATGGCCGACATCATGGCCGCGTCCGTTCCCGGCCGGACGGGCACCCACTCGTCGGCCAGGGCGACGGCGCTTAAGGTCATGCGGGGATCGAGGCAGATGATCCGGGCTCCGTTTTCCCGGGCCTTGCGGAGGAAAAACTCGGTGTTGGTCCCGTCGCGCATTTCAGACGGGTTCCAACCCCACATCAGGATGAGCTTGGCCTTGACCCAGTCCTGGCGCTGGTTTCCGGTCACGTTCGTCCCGTAAACGGTGGAGGTGGCTGCGGCCTGGCAGGCCCAGGAATAGTTGTTATAGCTGCCGAGACTGCCGCCGAAGAGATTGAGAAGCCGCTGGGCCGTCTGCCGGCCGTTGGTTTGGCTGTAGCTTCCGGTTCCGTATGGAATGAAGAGGGCCGAATTGCCATAGGCGGCTTTAACCCGCTTCAGCTCGGCGGCCATGAGGGCCAGGGCCTCGTCCCATGTGATTCGGGCGAATTCGGCCTCGCCGCGGGCGCCGGTCCTCTTGAGGGGATAACGGAGCCGGTCGGGATGGTCCTGGCGTTTGCGGTAGGCCCGGCCGCGGAGGCAGGCTCGGAGCTGCGGGTCGGCGAGGGTGTCGGCGGGACGGTCATCGGTTTCGATCCGGATGATTTTGCCCTCTTTAACGGAAACCTTGAGGAGGCATCGCCCGCCGCAGTTGTGGGACGGGCAGCCGGTCCGGATGATGCGGACGGCGGGGTCCTGACCGACGATTGCGCCGGAGGCCGGAGGCGGAGCGTCGCCGGCCGGATCCGACGGATCGAGAAGCCCGCCGAGCGAGGGGAGGGAGAAGGCCGACGATCCGAGAAGCGCGCTCCATTTCAGGAAGCAGCGCCGACTGATGCTCATGGCCGTATCTTATCAAGATCCAAGGTTGACTTCCATTTTGGGTTCGCGTTAGAGTTGAGTCTCGGTTGAATTTCCGATGCCGGATCCCGAGGAGGAACCTCATGGGCAACGACTGGCTGATTCCCGGAGAGAGCGAAGTCGGATCCTGGGCGGTTTATGTCGGCGGCGAGGGGCCGATGGCGGCGAAAGTCACCGGGAAAATCCATATCACCAACCTCAACTTCCATTTCGCGGCCGGCCTATCCCTGGAGAAAAACGCCGCGGCCCTGCTCAGCAACCGGATCAAGGCCTTCGCCAAATCGGAGGAGCACCTGACCATTCCCTTCTCCGAAATCGCCGGGGCCGAGATCGTTAAAAAAGGCTTCCTCCTGAAATCCCTGGTCGTAAAGCTGAAAACCGGCGAGGAGCTGCCCTTTCACTTCGGGGCGATGAATCCCCAGAAAGCCCTGGACGCCCTGAACGCCGCGTTGAAAAAATAATCGGTTTCGCGGGAGGCGAGATGTTCGTTCGAGCGATTCTTTTTCTCATCGTTGCGGCGATCGCCCTGCCGGCCCAGTACGGCCGGCCGGTTGAGAATCCGACGGTCCTGATCAAGACGGATCTGGGCGACATCACGGTCGAGGTCTACGCGCAAAAAGCCCCGCCGACGGCGGCCAATTTTTTGCGTTATGTCGATGCCGGGCTTTACAACGGATCGACGTTCCACCGGACGGTCACCCTCGACAACCAGCCGAATGACGAGATCAAAATCGAGGTCATCCAGGGCGGCGTTTTGCCCGACGACAAGGCGTTCCCGCTCCTCCCGCTGGAGCGGACGGTCGCGACCGGCGTTCAGCACCTGGATGGGACGATTTCCATGGCCCGGGGCGGTCCGGACACGGCGACGTCGAGCTTTTTCATCTGCGTCAACGACCAGCCTCAGCTCGATTTCGGCGGAAGGCGGAACAAGGACGGGCAGGGATTCGCCGCCTTCGGCCGGGTGATCGCCGGGATGGATGTCGTACGCAAGATTCAGCAGGCGCCCCACGAGGGGCAGAACCTGACGCCGCCGGTCAAGATTATTTCCGTGACCCGGGTCGCGAAGCAATAGTTAATCTTATTTCTCCGGTTCCAGCTCGATCACCGAGCCGTCGTCCTGGATCAGGCGCAGGCGGTAGAGCCGCCCGTTGATCGGGATGCCGGTCGTTCCGGAATGGATCTCGGCCCACTTCCCGTCCTTCTTTTCGCTGAGTTTCAGGAGGCCGGGCCGGGTCCAGTCTTTGTTGGTAAAGATCATATCGGGGGTGGGATCCGTCACGGTCAATTGATATTCCCGGTTGCCGGCGAGGATGGAACCGGTGAAGTCGCGCTGCGTTCCGAAAAAGAAAAGTTGCGGGAAGCCGTTGTCCTTGGCCGGTCGGACGAAAAAGAAAAACGGGTAGAATGACCGGCCGCCGTTTTGATACGAGGTGATGATCTGGATTTTCTTGGCTTCCTCGGACGAGAGGTCCGCCTTGTCGAAAACCGGTGTTTCCTCGATCTTTTCGGGGACCAAGTCGAAATCTCGATTCGCATCGACGATAAGGTTAAAAGCATTCGGCTTCGCCCCCGGCCAGAGGATGACCAAGGTGTCGCTTGACATGAGTCCGATCCTGGCCGCAGGGGGGAGATTCGGCGGGAGCTTGGCCGGATGGATTTTAAGGAATTCCTCAACGACAGCCGGAGAAAAATCGACGGGATCGGAAAGAAGCGTTTTCATGCCCATTCCACCCGCCAACGGGATGAAAAGGTCTTCGGTCCCGTTCTTTTCGTCCCTGAGCTCGGCGGCCAGGAAGCGGGCCATATTGTTCCAGGCGTTTGTCGCGTACCGGGTGATGCCTTTACGATCGATAGCCACATAGATGGGGAAGGAGTTCTCGTGTTCCGGCAGGCGGCCATAGACCTGGTAGACCGGAATGAACTCCCCCTTGCCGTCCATGATCTGAGGCCAGGTCAAGTTTTTATCCGCGACGATTTTCTTCGCTTTTTCCAAGCGGGCCGCTTCGTCGATGTTGATGCCGAGTACGGCCAGGGGGCGATTCGCGTATTGGGCCAGTGTTTTCTTGATTTCATCGAATTCGGCGACGCAGGGAACGCACCAGCCGGGCCAGAAGTCCAGGAGGATGAGCTTGTCCTTATAATCGCTGAGCTTGAACGCGCGTCCGGTCGTATCCGTGAGCTCCATGTCCGCGGCCGGTTTGCCCAGGGCGACTTTGGGGAGATGGCTTTTTGCAAACTCGATCCAACTTCCATCCTCGGCGAAACTCTTGACTTCATAAAAGGCGTCTTCGATCGGAATCAGCTCGAAAAAGCGCCGGCCGCGAGAGGGAGCTTTGCTGTCCTTTTCCCTGATGTGAAGGAAGACGTTGGAAAGCTTTTCCCTGATAAAGCGGCCCTGGGCGTCCCCGTCATCTAGAATGAGATCATATTCGCGGCCGTTTAAACGAAAGGCGCCTTCGAAATCATAATTTGCGGAAACGCTAATGGAATCTTCGTCCTTTCCCTCCCGATTCTTGTATATGTCATAACTGACCTTATAAGGCAGCCATTCCGTTCGAGGTTGCGGGCTTTCAAACCGGCGGGCGAACTTGACGACGATGCCGTTGCGGTTTTCGCTGGGAGCGAGTTCCATGTTCAGGTCATCGGTCAAATCGAAATTGGCATTGGCGTCCAGGGTCAGACGGATTTTGGTTTGGCCGGGAATTTTCTGGAGAAGGGCGTAGATCGGTCCGCCGTAGAAATATCCCAATTTCGCATCCGGAGGCATGGGTTGGGGAAGCTTGACCGGATATTTCGATAATGTTGCAGTGACGTCTTTCTCGTCAAAATAGAATCCCGAAAAAACCATCGGATCTTTCCCATCCACCCGCTTCAATTCGACCCGGAAGGTCTGCGAGGAATCCGCGGACTGGGCGGAAAGAATCGGGACGGACGCCAGAATGAGAGCGCCGGCGACGATAACGAAGCGAAGCTTCATTGTTCCCTCCTTAGCCAATCCATATGAGATGATGGGATGATATTAAATATTTCCATCGATATCAAGGGGATTTTGATCCCTTTAAAAAAGGTGGATTTGTATTGTGTCTCCCTTTAAATTGACATAATATCTTCCGGAACGAGCGGAATGACTCGGGCGTTGCGGGTCGAGGAGGAGAAAAATGTTTCATAGGAAAATCGCTGTTTTTACGGTCGCCGCCGTCTGCATTTGTGTTTTCTTCGCGGCCGGGCCTCTCCCCGCCCAATCCCGGGGGCTCAAGGCCATCAGCGCGAAGGACCTGAAAGTTCATATGGACCTCCTGGCCTCGCCGGTCTTCGAAGGCCGGCCGTCGCCTTCGACGGCCGTCGAAATCGCCTCCCTTTACCTGGCCCAGCAAGCGGCGAAGCGGGGACTGAAGCCGATTCTTCCCGACGGCGCATACTTGCAGCCTATCCCTGTCGAAGTGACCGCGCTTTCGCCGGCCAAGTCGCGGCTTCGCGTTCTTTCGCCCGGCGGAGAACAGGTCCTTTATTTCCCGCAGTCCTTCGCCCCAACAAGCATCCGCATGACCGTCGACGGCGCCTTCTCCGGCGGAATCGTTTTCGTCGGCGCGGCGAGAGACGCCGATGAAAAGTCGCTCGAAAAGGTCGATGTCAGGGGGAAGATGGCCGTAGCCGTCGGCTTGACCCTCCCCGAAGCGGCGAGACCGGCCGCCGGGACGCCTCCGCCGTTTTCCTTGACCCGGTATCTGCGGGAGAAAGGCGCGGCCGGGTTGATCACGATCATCACGCCCGAACGGGAAAAGAACTTGTCCGAAAACCGCTTGAATTTCGATATCGCCGAGCGGCTGGCATTCCCCAGCGTCGATATGTCGGGCCGAGGATCGTCCGCGGCGGCGCCGGCGGGAGCGGCCGGAGCGCCGACGATTCCCTTCATTCAGCTCGACGTCCGGCATGACGCCGGCGCGGCGATCCTGGGGATCATGCCGGCGGAGATGGAAGCGCGCATCGATGCGGCGGCCAAGGGCGGGCGGTTGGCGCCCGGCCCGGTCGAGGGAAGGAGCTTGGAAGCGTCGCTTTATTTCGACACCCGGGAGACGGTCACGTCAAACATCGTCGGTGTGATCGAGGGCTCGGACCCGAAGCTCAAGCGCGAATACGTCACGATCACCGGCCATCAGGACCACCTTTCGATGAGGGAAGGGAGCGTGTATCCCGGGGCCGATGACAACGCTTCGGGCGCGGTCGCGATGCTTGAAATCATCGAAGCCCTGATGATTGAACGGCCGAAGCGCTCGGTCATTTTTGTTTGGAGCACGGCCGAGGAACGCGGCCTTGTGGGCGCGTATTATTTCGTCCAGCACTGCCCCGTCCCCGTGGAAAAGATCAGCGCAAACCTCAACCTCGACATGCTCTCCCGCAACGATCCGAACATGGTGTATTTCGTCGGGTCCAACTGTCTCTCCACGGAATTCGATCAAATCCTCCGGGCGGCCATGAAGCGGTCGGTCGGCCTGCGGATCGATGACCTGTATCAGAACCCGGCCCATGCCGACCGGTTCTTCTTCCGCAGCGACCAGTTCCCCCATATCCAGTACGGGATTCCGGGCGTCTGGATCTTCAGCGGGACGACGCCGGATTACCATACCTCCCGAGACACCGTCGAGCGGATGGATTTCGCGAAATTCGAGAAACTGACGAAATTCGCCTATGTCGCCTGCCTGGATATCGGCAACCGGCCGGAGATGATGAAGCTCGACGTCCGGCCCGACGTCACGGCCCGCGGCGCTCACAACATGAAGGTCAACTGGAGAGCACGGTAACTATTTCCAATTCCACCATTTTAATTTTTCCGGGTCGTGCTTTTTTTTCGAGGCGTAGTACACCGCGCAGCGGAAGACGTAAAGGCAGCAGAGATCGACCTTCTCTTTTTTCAGGTCGCAGAGCCGGTCGTACAGCGTTTGCGGGTCGGCCCCGTTCAGCTCGCCGACCGAGCCGACGCCCAGCCGCCAGAGGTCATGGGCGATGTTTGGCCCGACCCCGGGAATTTCCTGGAGATTGCGGATCGCCGCGGCGCGCGGCGGAGGAATGTTGGGCATGAATTCCCTCTCCTTTCGGCCGAGAAAAAAAGCGCCAGGCTATCCGTTTCCGCGAAATCGGGAAACGGATAACCTGGCACCGATTAAGGTTACTGGTTGGCCTGAATGGGATCCGGGCGGACCGTCACCATGCCGGTGATCGTCTTATCGCCGACGACGAGTTTCACGAGGTACGTCCCGGCCTCGGCCGTCAGGCCGCCCATCCCGCGCCGGCCGCCGCCGTAAAACATCATCCCCCGTCCGAGGACGCTCATCGCCCGCATTTGGATGTCCTGAACTTTACGGTAATTGGATCCGGCCGCCTCGAGCTCCTTGAGATACCCGTCGATTTCCGCTTTCTGTTCGGGCTTCAGGTCGGGCGCCTTGGCCGCGGTTTCGAGCTGGCCCTTCAGCCGGTTGACCGTCATCTCGACCGTCGCCGCCGGCGGATCGAAGGTGAAATCCCAGGCCAGCCGGGTGATGCCGGGCTCGATGTTGTCGAGGAGGTACGTCGTCTTCCGGGTTCCGGAAACGTCGCTGATCTCGAGCGTCGCCGGTTTTTCGGGTTTCGCCTTGAAAAAGACGTGGAGCAGCGCCCCGTAGACGGGATTTTCGCCCTTGAAGTACAGGTCGCCCCGGCCATACCCGCCCCGCCGGACGGACAGCCACTTCGTCCCGGGTTTGCCCGGATCGAGAAGCGCGTAATCCTTTTCGAGCAGCTTGGACGTCGCCTGGCGCAGGGCCGAGACATCGTCCATGATCCAGATGCCCCGGCCGTGGGTCGCGGCGATCAGGTCGTTGTCCCGCGGATGAACGAACAGGTCGTGGACGGCCACCGTCGGCAGGTTCCGGGAGAAATTCTTCCAGTTCTGTCCGCCGTCGAGACTGACGAACACGCCGAATTCCGTCCCCAGGTAGAGGAGGTCCTTGTTTTTCGCGTCCTCCCGGATGACATAGACCGGCTGCCCGTCGGGGATTCCGTTCGAGATCGCCGTCCAGGTCTTGCCATAATCGGTGGTTTTAAAGACGTAGACGTGGAAATCGTCGCTCCGGTGTCCGTCGAACGTGGCGAAGGCCGTCCCCTCGTCGAAATGCGAGGCCTCGACCCGGCTGCACCAGATCTCGGGCGGGACGCCCTTGATGTTCGCCCGGACGTTGGTCCAGGAGACGCCGTCGTTTTTCGAGACCTGGACGTTGCCGTCATCGGTCCCGACCCAGAGCAGGCCGGGCCGGAGCGGCGATTCGCTGATCGAGATGATCGTGCAATGCGTCTCGGCCCCGGTCGTGTCATCGGTCATCCCGCCGGTCGGCTTGTTTTTCTCGGGATTGTTGGTCGTCAGGTCGGGGCTGACGATCATCCATTTGTCGCCGCGGTTGGTGGACTTGAACAGGTGATTGCCGCCGAAATAGATGGTCTGGGGATTGTGCGACGACATGAAGATGGGCGAGCTCCAGTTGAAGCGGAACAGCTGCGGCGGTCTCTGCCCGCCGGCCTGCCTGGCCGCCGCCGGATCGCCCGCGGGGGCCCGTCCCGCCGGAGGCTTGGTTTCCGGTTGGGCGGGGGTCGAGGGGAAGTAATCCTTGAAGTTGGCGATATTGGCCGGGGTCGGACGGATCGAGCGGGCTTCGCGCGTCTCCACGTTCCACCGGGAAACCGATCCGCCCTGGCTTTCGCTGTAGATGATCCGCCAGTCGTTCGGATCATTCTGGGTGTGGAAGCCGTCGCCGCCGCCGACGTTGTACCAATAGTCGGTCAGGATCTCGCCTTCCCGGCTCATCGAGGGACCGCCCCACGTGCCGTTGTCCTGCAGGCCGCCGTAAACATAGTACGGATCGCGCATGTCGGCGCTGGCCGCATAAAATTGGGCGAAGGAGAGGTTGTCGAAGAAGATCCAGGTTTTGCCGCTGTCATGGGTCAGGGAAGCGCCGCCGTCCTGGCCGACGTAAAACCGGTTCTTGTTGGTGGGATCGAGCCACATCGTGTGGAAATCAGGGTGGAGCCCGCCGACCTCGGAGAAGGTCCGCCCGCCGTCGTTGGAGAACATCATGCTCGTGGCCAGGGAATAGATCCACTTGTCTTCGGACGGGTTGATGTAGATGTGGCTGTAATAGAAGGGCCGGTTGTTCATCCGGTTGACGTAGATCCAGGAGGCGCCGCCGTCTTCCGAACGGTAAATTCCCGAGCCGAGCTTGGTCATGTCCTTGTAATCGGGATTTTCCTTGGCCGGCGCGTTCTGGGTCGCCGGGAGCATCTGCCGCGGTTGGAAGCCGTGCTCGACATAAGCCATCAGGACTTTCGGATTACTGCGGGAGATGGCCAGGCCGATCTTGCCGGTGGGGCCGTCGGGGAGGCCCTGGGTCAGCTTGGTCCAGGTGTTGCCGCCGTCGACGGTCTTGAAGATGCCGCCGTTCGGGCCGCCGGAATCGAACCGCCAGGGCCGGCGGAGGCGCTGCCAGAATCCGACGAAAAGAACGTCAGGATTGGCGGGATCCATGACCAGGTCGATGGCCCCGGTCTTGCCGTCGTTGGGCAGTCCGCCGGCGAGCTTGGTCCAGGTCTGGCCGCCGTCCGTCGTTTTGAACAAGCCGCGGTCGCCGGTATAACCCCAGGTGTGACCCGGGGAAGCGGCGTAGACGATGTTCGGATCGGTGGGATGGGTGATGACCTTGGCGATGCTGTGGGTCGTCTCCAGTCCCATTCGGGCGAACGTCTTGCCGCCGTCGGACGACTTATAGATGCCGTCGCCCCAGGCGATGGAGTTGCGGGAGCATTCCTCGCCCGTCCCGACCCAGATGATGTTCGGGTCTTTCTGGAAGAAAGCGACGTCGCCGATCGAAGCCGATCCGTACTTGTCGAAAATCGGCATCCAGGTCGTTCCGGCGTTCACCGATTTAAAGACGCCTCCGGAGGCTCCGGCGACGAGAACCTGGGTGAAGTCGGAATCGAGCGCTTCGAAGTCGGAAATGCGGCCGACCATGTTGGCCGGCCCGATGTTCCGCCATTTCAAATGCTTGGTGACGTCCAGGCCGGCGCCGGCCGGAGCGTTCTGGGCCGCAAACGGCCCGGCGAGAAAAACCGTGAGCAGAACGAGCAGGAAAATTCGGGAAAGGGCTTTCAGGGAATGGGGCATCAGGTCCTCCTGACACAAAAAGACGTTGAACTCTGCGGATTATATAGAAACTTGCACCGCGGGTTCAAGTCGGCGATAATAGCTTTTTTTTCCGCGGCAGAAAAGTTGTTTCCGACAAGAGGTGAAAGAGAATGAGTCTTCCCCAAACGGCTGATATCGTTATCGCCGGCGGCGGCGTCATCGGGGCCTCGACGGCATACCATCTGGCCAAGGCCGGAGCGAAGAACGTCGTCCTCCTGGAAAGGGCCGACCTGTTCGGGACGGAGTCGACGGCGAAGTGCGCCGGCGGCGTCCGGGCCCATTTCGACACGGAGATCAATTGCCGGATGTCGCAGCTGAGCCTGCCGGCCTTCGAGCGGTTCGAGGACGAGACGGGCTACTCGGCCGATTACCGGAAAATCGGGTATCTTTTCATCCTGAATAAGGAGCAGGACGTCGCTGCCTTCCGCAAACAAATGGAATTGCACTTGGCCCTGGGCATCCGGACGGAATGGATGTCCGGGGACGAGGTCCGGAAGCTGCTCCCGATGATGAATTTCGAGGACGCCCTCGGCGCCCTCTTCGGCCCCGACGACGGCCTGGCCGACAACGGCGCCGTGGTCCAGGGCTATATCTCGGCGGCGTCGAAGCTCGGCGCCCGCTGCGTGACCGGAGCCGAGGTCATCGGTGTCGAAACGGCCGGCGGCAAGGTCGCGGCGGTCCTGACGGGCAAGGGACGGATCGAAACCCGGCTTCTCGTCAACACGGCCGGGGCCTGGGCCGGGGAAGTCGGCCGGTTGGCCGGGCTCGATATCCCGATCCAGCCGGTCAAGCGGCAGCTTTTTGTGACCGCCCCGACGCCGGAAATCCCGGCCGATTTCACCTTCGTCATCGAGTTCGGGACCGGTCTCTATTTCCATCGGGAGGGGCCGGGGCTGCTGTCCGGGATGTCTCGGGTCGACCAGCCGCCTTCCTTCGACCAGACGGTCGACGAGGAGTGGGAGTTCACTCATCTGGAGACGGCCGCTTTCCGGCTGCCGCTCATGGAGAGGACCGGGATCGCCCGCCGCTGGGCCGGGCTCTATGAGGTCACACCCGACCATCACCCGATCATCGGTCCGGTGGACGGCCTAGAGGGCTTCTACATGAACGCCGGATTCTCCGGCCACGGCTTCATGCACAGCCGCGCGGCCGGACTGCTGGCGGCCGAGGAAATCTTGACGGGCCAGGCGTCCACCCTGGACATCTCCCTCCTGCGGCTCGACCGCTTCAAAAAGGGCAAGGCCCTTCACGAGTACAACGTCTTCTGATTCCTTCATTTAAAAATCGTTTCGGAGTGGAGCGCCAGCTCCCCGGATTTGTCGTCGTAATCGACATAATAGAGCTTTTTTTCATAGATGCACTGGCTCATGCGGGCGGTCCGGGTCACCCAGGCCGAGGCGACTTCCTTGCCTTCTTCGTCCAGGACGATCACCTCGCTCTTGTCGCCGTTCTTTTTATGGGTGAAGAGATAGATCAAACCCTTTTCCACCTGGAAAAAACGGAATGCGCTTTGCGAGGACTGGATTTTTGTGACGATATCTTGCCCCTGCGCCTGCATTCTGTGTTCTTCGGCCGGTCTTTTTTCGAGCGCGTCGGCGTCCCGCCTGATGGCCCGGATCAGGCCGCCTTCGGCATTATAGATGGAAATGGAGATCTCCGTTTCCGGATTGCCGACGTAGATTTTTCCCGAGTCCACGGCGATATCGATCGCGACCGCGGCCGGATCGATGTTTCCTATTCCGGTTTTCTCCTCTTTGCCGCTTGTGCTTTTTCGCCGGAAGATCTCCCGAATCGGTTCCATGGCATCATTGACGATTTCGATAGTCGTGTCCCTTTCTTTCGATCCCGGCGCAAAATTCGTTTTTTGTCTGATGTAGCCAGAGCCCAAAGGCAGGATCCTGTAGAATGAGGAGTCGAGGCGGACGGATTTGAGAAAAATCCCTTCGGGCGTGTAGAAATTGGCCTTTGTCATGTTGTTGAGCACGATGACGTCCGGCAGAAATACGGGAAAGGCGAAATAGCTCGCGTATTCCCCTGGGCCCTGGCCGATTTTTCCGAAGGTTTTCAGGGGCGTTCCGTCCTTGAGGTCGAAAACATGGAAATTTTCCCCGGTGAAGATATAAACCCGGCCAGCCTGAATGCCCAAAAAAGAAAAATCACCGTATGCCTCGCGCAGGATGAGGCCTTGGTCGGCAAACCCGAAGCCGGCCGCAACGCATAACAAGACCGTCGCCAGACTTCGCTTTTTCATGATTTCCCCCTTCTCTTTCCATGCGATGATCGGACGGATCAATATCTTTTTTTAGCTTCGATGTCAATCCCTCGTTTTGTTACTCCACGACATACCAGGCGAAACCTCGGGCCGGGATCCGGATCGGAAGCAGGACTTTCCCCTCGCCGTCCAACCGATAGGTTTTGGCCGGGCCTTCGCCTTCGCGGATGCGGGCTGAACCGGACAGCCTGGTGTAGTACAACGGCAACGACAGCGTCTCGATGATGTCCTGATCAGTCGGGTTGAAGACGAGCAGCAGCCCTTTCTGCGGCAGCGCCGCATTAACGTGCAGGACGCCGTCCCAATGCCGGCCGTCCGGCCGCCGGAGATGGATCATGTCCGAATTCAGGATGTCCCGGTATTTTTTATACCACGCGAGCCAATGGGCGACGACCCGTTTCGTTTCCTCCGTATCGAAGAGCCGCGTCCCCCGGTAGCAGGCCTGCACCCCATAGCCGAAGTTCTGGACGAGATGCGCCTGGTAGGCGTCGAGGTGCTCGGACAGCGGTTCGAGCGTGGCCCCCTCGCCGCCGCCGTGGTATTGAACGAGGGGGACGAAGGTCCAACCCATCGAGGGCGTCTTTTCCCAGGTCCCGTCGTACAGATTCTGCCGGCCGAGGATGATCTGCCGGTCGCGCGGGAGCGACCAGTTGACTTCGCGATAGCCGACGGCCGTCTTGGTCGCTCCGCTCAGAAAATACCAATCCGGGACGTTAAGATAAATGTCACGCTCCCGGCACCAGCGGTAGAAATCCGTGATCATCCGCCATTGGGCCCATTGGGAATCGTTCAGGCCGCGATGGCCGGGATGGGAGGTCGAGGCGCAAACGTCTCCCGGATAGGAACCATCGTGCTCCAGGATGTCGAATCCTGTTCGTTCGAAGAACGTTTTCAGCTTTTGGAAATAGGCCAGACCCCAGCGGCTGCCCAAACAGGGGGAGTTGCCGAACGCCGCGAATCCGCCGGGCTTTCCCGTAGCCGGGTTGATCACGTCGTCGGCCGGGCCGATCGTCCGCGAGGCGAGAAGGGAATAGCCGCCCAGCCGGATTCCCTTGGCGTGGGCATAATCGGCCAGGGCTTTCATTTGGCCGAGATACGCCGGGTCGTCGTTTTCCATGTCCAGGCCGCTGCCGAAGCTCAGGATGATCATCTCGAATCCGACGGCGGCGCATTGGTCGACGGCTTCGCGGACGACGGCCGGATCGATCGACTTCAAATGAAGGAAAATCGGATTTTCCGTCACCCAGGGAGCGATTGTCCGGTACATCCGCCGAAGCGACAGGCCTTTCCGCTCCCGGTCGAAGGAATCATAGACCAGTTCCCAGGTCCGGAAGCTGTCGAAAGCGGAACCGGGGGCGATATCGATGTCGGGGCCGACCGGCGGGCGGCATTCGAGGACGCAGGGCGTTTTGAGCTCGTAGTTGACCTGGGTCGTGAACGTCGGATCGGTCACCCAGAACGCCGTCCGGTTGGCCGATTTCGGCGACGATCCGAGATAAGCGTAGTCACTCTCGATATGGATGTTGGGATGATCCCATTCCGCGACTGCGTTGACCGTCGTTTCCGATTCGACCACGGCCAGCGTCTCGCTGATGAAGGTCTTCAGGCGGACGGGCCGGGGCCCGTCGTTTCGGACGGTCACCCATTTCGCCAGAAGAGGCAGCCCGTCGTAGATTTCGTAGTGGACGGTCACCTGGATTTGCGGGAAGTCATCCCGGCCGAAATCGATCGCCAGCGTTTTTCCCTTCGGCGGCCAGGGACGGTCTTCGCCCCATTGTTTGCGGCGATAGGGGAGGCGGGATTCGATTTCGCCGGTTCGGTGCCGGAGATAATGAAAAGCCGCCGGGTCCGGGGAAAGGGCGGCGAGCCAGGATTCCAAGAGATAGGCCCGATCGGGCTGACCGGGCAATCCGCCGACAGGCACGCGCCGTCCATCCAGCTCGATCACGGCTTCGGGGCGAACGGCCCGGAGAATGGCCTCGCCCGTTCGGAGGTTCCTGTATTCCACGGTGGCCGCATCCGGGCTGAGGCGGATCCGGCGCTCGATTAAACCGTTGGTCAAGACAATGTCACGGCCCCCGGCCCTCGATTCGACGCGGGCGGCATAAGGGGACGGATCCAGAAGCCAATCCGCCGCAGCGGGCGGCGGCGTTTTCGTCCAGCAGGCCGGAAAGCCGATCGCCGCGGCCGCGAGCCAGATGCCCCAAAAATGTCCGGTCCGATTTTTCATGGCGGCTCTCCCGGCGCCCCCCTGGGGCGCGGTCAGATCATATCGCAGCTTCCCGCAAGCCGTCTAATGGAATTTGCCTTTTCGTCGCCCGGAATGTCCAATTTGTGGACATTCCCACTTGATTTCCGTCGGCGATCGGCCTATGTATGTAAGTAGCGGGGACTCGAACGGCAGTGAATCGCGCCCAAGGAAAACCGCCATGAACATTTTCGGCCGACCCCTCGATTTGAATCCGATTCACGTGTCCGCCGGTCCGGTCGAGATCCTGGCCGAGGTCCGGGCGGTTCCCGGCGGGCATCTCGTCTCGGGGACCGTCCAGGGAAGGCCCGGCCGCGTCGAAATCCTCCGGATGCCCGCCCCGCCGCGTTTCCTGATGAACAATTGGCAGTCGTGGGGCCCGACGCAGGCCGTGTCCCCGGGCGACCGGCTGGCAGGGCTCGACGAGCGCATGGCGAATTACAGCCGCTGCGTTTTCTCGCCCGTCCCCGAGGAAGCCGCCCGCGCCCTCCTTAGCGATTATTTCATCGGTGCCCCGGAATTTCTGGCCGGCTTCCTGGGTTCGCGAATCGCCCACCCGTATTTTGCCGTCGAAAAGAACGAGATCGTCGGGTACCTCGAGTACTTCGGGGCGCATGTCCCCGAGCCCGTCCCCCTGGAGCCGCTTCTTGTATTGAGCGGGGCGCCGTTGGAACGGCTGCTCGAGCGCTACGCCGAGGCTGTCGCCGGTGAAAACGGCGTCCGGCCGGCTTCGAAAAACCCGATCGGCTGGTCGAGCTGGTACCAGTACTTCACCCGCCTGACCCCGGCCGATATCGAAAAGAATCTCGAGATCGCCCGGCGCGATTACGCTTTTGACGTCTTTCAAATCGACGACGGTTACGAGGCCGATATCGGCGACTGGCTTCGGACCAAGCCCGGCTTCGGCGATCTCGGCCCCCTGGCCCGGAAGATCCGGGACGCGGGATACGCGGCCGGAATCTGGACCGCGCCGTTCTCCGCCTCCGCCACGTCGGAGCTTTTCTCCCTTCATCCGGATTGGTTCGTCCGCGAGGCCGGCGGGGAAGAAGGCAGCCCGCCGGCGGTCTGCTACAGGAACTGGGGCAAGGACATCTATGCCCTCGATACGACCCATCCCCGCGCCCTCGAATGGCTCCGGGAGATGTTCGAAGAGCTGCGGCGGCAGGGATTCAATTACTTCAAGATCGATTTTTTGTTTTCCGCGGCCATGCCCGGGGAGCGGTTCAAATCGCGGACGCCCATCGAGGCCTACCGCCAGGGGATGATCGTTATCCGCGAGGCCGTCGGTCCGGATTTCATCCTCGGCTGCGGCGCGCCGCTCTTGCCCTCGCTCGGACTCGTCGACGGCATGCGCGTCGGCGAAGACACCGCGCCCTTCTGGGACCCGGCCAAATCCGGCGTCCAGGGCCCCAACGCCAAAATCGCCGTCAAGAATCCCATCCTCCGGTGGTTCATGCACCGGCGCTGGTGGTTGAACGATCCCGATTGCCTGCTGCTCCGCGACAGGGACATCGATCTTACGCTGAACGAGCGGGCGCTCTATGCGCGCGTCTCCGGAATCCTCGACGCCATGCTGATTGACAGCGACGACCTCGATCTCGTTCCGCCGGAAGGGAAGGCCTTGTTCGACGAGGCCGTATCGCTCCAAGGCGGGAGCGTGACGGTCGACGGCGTTCTCGAGGACGATTGCTACGTGATTTCCTCAAAGGGCGGAAAATCCGGGGATGTCCGCCTGGCGGTCAATCTCTCGGAAAAGCGGAGGCGGATCGAAAGACGCGAAATCCTATCCCGAACCGCTGTTTTTCTGGACCGCCCCGGATCCAAGAAGATATGACCTGGATTATTCACGAAATAATATAATTTTTAGAATTTTTATGAATAATGCAGGTTAAAGCCCGATCGCGATGCCGGCCAGAGCCCGGATCCCGCCCAGATCCACCAGGTCGTCGTAGGGATCGACCCAGAGGGCGGCGTATTTGAGCTCGGTCACGGCGAAGACGCGCTTGGCGAGCATGATCCGCAAGCCGGCTCCGAAATAGAACGAGACGTCGTTGTCGCTGACCCGCAATCCCGGCAGCGCGGGGCTGTCAACGCCGAATTTGTAGAAAAAGACGCCGATCCCGACCTTAAGAAAGGATTGGACCCGGCCCTTGCGCTCGCCGTATTGAAGAAAGAAATGGCCGCCCTTGACGTCCAGCGTCGAGGGGTCCTGGAACAGGCCGATCTGGGCGTCTTTCTTGTATCCGAATTCGTACTCGGCTCCGACCCGGAGGGTTTTGGAAACGGCCAGGCTGAGGTAAGGGGTGAAAACGACGCCGTTTCCGTAGGTGTTCCGAAGCACCTCGTCCTTGATCATCCGGTATCCGCCCGTGATTCCGGCCTCCCAGGTCTGGGCCGGAGCGGATCCGGCTCCGGCCAGGAGGAGGGCGAGAACGAGGGCGGTCTTTTTCATCAGCCGCCCGCTCAACCGATCACTTCGGCGGGATCGCCTTCGCGGCCCGATCCGGTGACGGCCGTCACCCGGTAGGCGAAGGCGTCTTCCTTTTGAAGGCCGCGGACATAATAGACGAGGTTTGTCGTCCCGATTTCGGCCAGTAAAACGTAGGTGTCGTTGGACGCCCCCTTGACTTTCCGGTAGATCCGGTAGGCGGAGATCGGCTCGGTATTGTTGGGATTGGGAAGCCAGGTCAGCCGGTCGACGTATTCCTTGTAAAAGACGAGATTGTTGACCAGCCGGTCGACCCGGAGGTACGCGGGAGGATAGATCAGCGGGAAACCGGCGAACGCTTTGAGACAGACATTCGACCGGGCATAGGTCGTCCCCTCGTATGTCGTCAAATCGCTCCACTCGGCGCCATCGGGGCTGATGAAGCTCTCCCCAGGGCCGGCCTCGAAGACGGCGTCGAATCCGGTGATGGGGTGTTCGATCGGGATCGGATAGGCGTTGCCGGGACTGTGAAGCCGGACGACGACGGAGAAGACTTCGTTGACGGCCATCGGGACCGGGGAGGGAAGACCAAGAGTTTGATAGCCGGCTTCTCCCAGCTCGCCGCCGAATTGGGCGGCGAGGATTCCGCTCCGGGGCAGCCCGGACGTGGATCCCTTGTAGACGAAGACGTCATATGTCCCGGTCACGCTGTACGAATAGAAGGAGACGGCCCGGAGCGGATCGGTCGAGGAAGAGAGAAATTGAGAGGCGAACCAGCCCGTCTCGGAATCGAATCCCAGCCGGGCGGTGCAGCCGACGAGGTCATGCTGGTAGTTGATGGTCAGCCCGGCCGCGGGTTCGGCCAGGAAGACGGCCGGGGAGGAAAAACGCCCGAGAAAAGCGTCGTAATAAGAGACGTGGAAATAGCCGGCGTTTCCGAAATTCGTGCCTTGGCTGTTTTTGCAGAGGAAGGCCCCGTCGCCGGGAGCCGCGGGAGAAAATTTGTTCTTATCGAAATGATCGTCCCAACCGACGATGGCCACGGCGTGAAGGCCGATCTCCGCGGTCGTGTTGTAATAGGACGCGTAGGTCGCGTAGAGCAAGCTGGGCACGAAGCGCATCTCGGCATAGACTGCGCCCAGATTGATGACGGCCTGCTTGATCCGGACATTGTCCAGGGCGTCGGCCCGGGGCGGAAGGAAAACGACGCGCTGGACATGTTTGGCCGGAGCGGGGGGAAGGCCCAGCGGGACGGGATTCCAGGGAGCATCCTCTTCCAAGAGGGGATCAATCCAGCGGGCCAGGGCCCCGACGTTGGCCTCCAGAACGCTGCTTACCTCCGAGCTTTCTTCGAGGTGCTTTTCCGAGAAATCGAGCGTTTCGAGGGGCTTCAAGGTGGATTCGAGGGAGCCATAAATGCCGAAAATCGGGCAATTCACATAGGGATCCTGGCTGCGGACGGCGGTGACGCGGTAGGATTGGCGCAGGTCATACGCCGCCGGCAGGGTGGCGTCCGAAAGGCGAGGGGCGTTCCAAAGCGGGGTCAGATCCTGAGGGGTGGGGAGGGGGATCGTTGACGAGCCAAGGGCTTCGAGATACGCGGGGTTGACCGGAGACAGCTTGGCTCGCGGCCCCCCCTGTCCGGCCGATAAAAGAACCAGTGGCGCCAAAACTGCGAAGCCAGCGAACGCCTTGAAAACCCTGTTGCCCATGATAGACTCCAAACGCCTCAAATCAAACCCCATTCTATCCGTTATCAAGGCCGGGGTCAAAAGCCAGGTTTACCTGGATTATTCACGATCCGAGATGGCTGCAGATGCGAGGCGCGGAGGGTGAAGCTGTGCTAATCGCACTGCGAACCCTTCGCAACGAAGCAGTTGCGGCCATATCGGCTCGCCCGGAGGGTAAATCATCCTTGCTTATATCATAATGATAATAAAGATATTATAAAAATTTTAAAGATTTATGAATAAGCCGGGTTCAGCGGATTCGGGCCAGAAGGCCTTTGGCGATTTCGGCCGCCCTGGGGGAGACGATCAGGCCGATTTTATTTCCAACGGCTGCCGCAAATAATTGATTCCCCTTGGAATCGGCGGCTTCGAAAGCCACGCCGGGAGTCTGGCGCACATTTTGATATGTCCCTGATCCGGACATCGCTTCCCTGAGCTCGGACAACCGGATTCCGGCTTCGGCCGGTTCCCCATACCCGAAAACAAATAGCCATCCATGCTCGACCGGAACGGCCGCGGCTTCCCGGAACTTCAGGACGTCCGTGGGGAATAAAGGGTAAACGTTGTTCAGGCCCAGGACGCCCCGAAGGTATTTAAATCCCGGCCCGGTCCATTCCTGCGGAAGGGCGGCGCAAAAATCCGGCCGTCCGCCGGCCGTTTTCATCCGGGCCCCGGCTGCCTTCGCCACGGCGATCACGCCTTCCAGGAGATCGCCTTTAGCTTGACCGCTCGAATCGAAGCCCGTGACCGCGACGAGGTACGGCCCTTTCCAGAACCGGAGATAGTACTCCTCGATTTCCCCGTCGGTTCCGATCCCGGCCGGCCGGCCTTTGCCGCTGGTTTGAAACGAGTAAATGCCGAAGGCCGCGGCCGGATCGGTCATTTCGTAAATCTCCAGGGTGACGCCCCGGCCGTCCTTGTTTTCAAAGTCCTGGGCCAGGACCCGGCGAAAGCCGTATTCGTTATAAATCTCCGCGCCGCCGTCGATGTAGATATACAGGTCGTCGCCGGCGAAGCGCTGGGCTTCGCCTTTGACCGCCCATCCCGGAACTTCGGCCGCCGCGGGGACGAAGACGGCTAAATCGGACACTTGGGCGGACGCCGGCGCCGCGAGCCATCCCGCGAGAATCGCTCCGGCGAGCGGCCCGGCGGCGGTCTTCCTCATGATTTCGGGCCGGTCAGACCGTGACTTCGCGGACCCCGGCTTTCCCGAGGTCGATTTCACCGAGCTTCCGGTCATACGCGTGCTTGATGGCCACAACATCCTCGCCCTTGAGGCCAAGGATGGTGGCGCAGTAGGCATCGATGGCCACCCGGTCGACGCCGGAGATGATCTTCCCCGGCTTGATCAGCTCGCCCGGCCCCATCGGGCCGTTGGTCTTGATGATCTCGGTCGCGTCGACGATGTTGAGGGCCGGCCTGGTCGCGAAGTTAAGGTCGACGATGCACTTCTCCAGGTGGGCGATGTCGGCCGGATCGGTCTTCCAGTTGGGCTTGTGGAACTGGGCCCGGTTGACCGCCGGCTGGTTGAGGCCCATCAGGTTCTTCATTGTTCCGGTGAACTTGTTCCCGGCATGATCCTTGGTGATGGGCATGTTGATCCAGAGGTCGTAGTCGTCAAGGGCCTTCATGAGCCGGGCCTCGGTCAGGGCCGCGGCGCCCGGGATGGGGACGGGCTTCCAATGTTCGTCTTCCCGGGGAATCAGCCGGAGGGCCGCGCCTTCTTCCTGGATGACCTGAGCCAGGCCGGCGCCGTCCCAATTCGGCTGGCCGAGATAGCTGAGACAGGCGATGTTCGTGGCCCCGGCTTCCTTGCACAGGCGGATGACGGTCCGGAGGATGTCCGGCTTGGTGAACGTGCCCGGATTCTTGCTCTGGACGTTGGGCATGAGGGCGACTTTAGACCCTTTGGGGACAAACGCCTTGATTCCGCCGGCCAGCTCGACGGCCTTGGCCGTCATGGCCGCCCAGTCGGTTCCGGAAACGACGAAGACCGAGGCCGGTCCGGCCGCCGGCGTTGAGATCGTCGGGGCGGGAAGCTTGCCGAAAAGCTTGCCCCCGACCATGACCGACGCGCCGATCGCTGCCCCCGACTTGATGAATTCGCGACGTCCGAATTTTTTTGCCATGCGGCCCTCCCTGATCAATGAAAAGATTTCGGTTTTTACTCTATCCAAACCGGCCTCGGGATGCAATGGGCTCGTAGGTTTAGATAAGCAAAATTGACGGCGGGGATTCCTTGCCTTATATTGAAGACTCGACCTGAGGGAGATTGACATGACCCGCTCAACGACCATTGTCTGTATCCGCCGTGACGGCAAAACGGCCATCGCCGGGGATGGCCAGGTTTCGATGGGTGAGACCATCCTGAAAGCCACGGCCAATAAGATCCGCCGCATCCACAAGGATCAGGTCGTCGCCGGCTTCGCCGGCTCGACCTCGGATGCCTTCGCCCTTTTTTCCCGTTTCGAGGCCAAGCTGGAGGATTACAAGGGCAACCTGTCCCGGGCGGCCATCGAGCTGGCCAAGGAATGGCGCCTGGACAAGGCCCTCCGCCAGCTGCAGGCCCTGATGATTGTGGCCGACGCCCATTCCGCGTTCCTGATCTCGGGGACGGGCGACGTGATCGAATCCGACGACGGCGTGCTGGCCATCGGCTCCGGCGGCCCGTTCGCCGTCGCCGCGGCCCGGGTCCTGATGAAGCACACCCCCATGTCCGCCCGGGAGATCGCCGAGGAAGCTCTGCGGACGGCCGCATCCCTTTGCGTGTATACCAATGACAAGATCACGGTCGAGGAAATTTGATGACCATTCAACTGCCGAAAAGCATGCGCGACCCCTTCGATAGGGACCGGGAGGCCGAGCTCACCCCCCGGGAAATCGTCGTCGAGCTCGACAAGTACATCATCGGCCAGCAGGCGGCCAAGAAGGCCGTGGCCATCGCCCTCCGGAACCGCTATCGGCGCCGCCGCGTGGCTCCCGAGCTGGCCGACGAAATCACCCCGAAGAACATCCTCATGATCGGCCCGACAGGAGTGGGGAAGACCGAGATCTCCCGCCGCCTGGCCAAGCTGGCGTCATCCCCGTTCTTGAAGATCGAAGCCAGCAAGTTCACCGAGGTCGGGTATGTCGGCCGGGACGTCGAATCCATCGTCCGCGACCTCGTCCGGATGGCCGTGGATATGGTCCGCCAGGAAAAAACGTTGGAGGTCCGGGAAAAGGCGGCGGCGGGGGCCGAGGAGAAGCTCCTCGACATCCTCCTGCCGCCGATCCGCCGCCACGAACCTGGCACGGGCGATGAAGAGTACCAGCGGTACCTGGAATCCCGGGAGAAGATGCGCCGGCAGCTCCGCGACGGAATGCTCGAGGACCGGGTGGTCGAGATCGAGGTCAAGGAGCGATCGACTCCGCCCCTGGAGATTTTCTCCAACCAGGGCGTCGAGGAGATCGGCCTCCAGATCCAGGAGATCATCCCCGGATTCATGGGAGGGAAGACGAAAAAGAGGAAGGTCAAGGTCTCCGAAGCCCGGGAGCACATCCTCGACGAGGAGGAGCGGCGGCTTGTGGACATGGACCAGGTTTCGCGGCTGGCCGTGGAGCGGGTCGAGAAGTCGGGCATCGTCTTCCTCGACGAGCTGGACAAGATCGCCGGCCGGGAATCGGGCCATGGGCCCGACGTCAGCCGCGAGGGCGTCCAGCGCGACCTCCTGCCGATCGTCGAGGGCACGACCGTCAACACCCGGTACGGGCTCGTTCGGACCGATCATATCCTGTTTATCGGGGCAGGGGCTTTCAACGTGGCCAAGCCGGCCGACCTCATCCCCGAGCTCCAGGGCCGCTTCCCGATCCGGGTGGAGCTGTCCTCGCTCAACAAGTCGGATTTCATCCGCATCCTGACCGAGCCGGAAAACGCCCTGATCAAGCAATACCGGGCCCTCCTCGAAACCGAGGGTGTTTCGATCGTCGTCACCGACGACGCGATCGATGAAATCGCCCAGACGGCGGAGGAGGTCAACCGGGAAGCCGAGGACATCGGGGCCCGCCGGCTGCACACGGTCATGGAAAAGGTCCTGGAGGAGATTTCCTTCCAGGCGCCGGACATCACCCCGAAGAAAATCAAAATCGATCGGGCTTATGTCCAGAATTCCCTCCGGGACATCGTCAAAAACGCCGACCTGCGGAGATTCATCCTTTAATGCGCCCGATCCGGACGGCGTTCCTCCTGGCCGGCGCGCTTCTGGCGGCCGCCGCCTGCGGTCATAAAGGCGCGATCCTGGCGCCGCTGACCCGCGTCCCCAAGCCCGTCGGGGCCTTGACGGCGGGACAGAAAGGCGGGCGCGTCCTTCTTAAATGGACCGCGCCCGGCGCGTATATCGACGACCGCCCGCTTCCGTCTTCGGCCGTTTATGAGATCTGGCTGCTGCGGAACGACAAGACGGAAGCCGCCCTCGACCGGAACCTTGCCGTCACCAAGCTCTGGCCGCGGGCCTTCAAGCTGGGTTCCGTAGATATTTACGGCCGTCCTCTCGACGCCGCCGCGGCGTCGCCGGCCGGCCCCGCCGGGGAGAAATCGCTCGCGCCTAAAACTGAGATCGATTGGGATTGGGCCATGACGCCGGAGGACTGGAAGGCGACCCGGCTGATCGTCGGGGTTCGCGTCAACGCCGGCAAGAGGAGCTTTTCCGATTTCATTTACATGGGCTGGTGGCCGCGAACGATGCCGGCGGCGCCGGGCAAGCCCTCGGCGAAGGTTTTTGCCGACCGGATCGAGGTCCGCTGGACCGCCCCCGCCCTCAATATGGACGGGACGAAGCCGCCTCTTTTGAAGGGATACAATGTCTACCGGGCGTCTCCGGGACAAAGGCCGATTCTCCTGAATTCAGCCCCGATCGCGGTTCCTTATTATATGGACCGCGCCTTCGAGTTCGGAAAACCTTATGTCTATGCCGTCCGGGCCTTGACCGGAGATCGTTCGCCCTATGTCGAAACCGAGGCCTCCGAAGGATTGGCGTATACGGCCGTCGACACGTTCCCCCCCGCCCCGCCGAAAAAGCCGACCGCGGTCACCGCCGTCGGCCTTGTGACCTTGATCTGGGAAGCGGGGCCGGGAGAAGCGGCGGCCGGATTCCGGGTTTGGCGGAAAATCGACGACGCCGAATTCAAGCTGCTGACTCCCCAGGCGATCATGGAAAACACTTTCACCGACACGACGGTTGAAAGAGGCCATCGCTATGAATATGCCGTGTCCGCGGTCGACGCGGCCGGGAACGAAAGCGCCCGGTCGGAAAGCCTGACCGAAATCATCAAGGATGCCCAACGATGAACATCTGCCGCGCGCGATTCAAGGACCGGGTTTTATACGGGGCTCTCGACGGGGACCGCCTCGTTCCGATCGAAGGGTCCATTTTCGCCGATTTCTCGGTCGGGGGCGAGCCCGTCCCGTTGTCGGGCGTGCAGCTCCTGGCGCCGGTCGGCCCGTCCAAGATCGTGGCCGTCGGCCTCAATTACAAGGATCACGCCATGGAGCGGGGGAAGCCTCTGCCCGAGGAGCCGCTCCTGTTCATCAAGCCGTCCACGGCCGTCATCGGCCCGGGGGAGGCCATCATCTATCCCCATATGTCCAAGAGGGTCGATTACGAAGGCGAGCTGGCCCTCGTGATCAAGCGCCGGGCATCGCAGGTTTCGGCCTTGGAGCCCGTCGAACCGTTCATCCTCGGCTATACCTGCTTTAATGACGTCACGGCCCGGGACCTTCAGGACAAGGACAAGCAATTCACCCGGGCCAAGTCCTTCGACACCTTCGCTGCGATCGGGCCCTGGATCGTTACCGGACTGGATCCGTCGAACCTCGACATCAAGACGTACCTCAACGGGAAGCTGCGGCAATCCTCTAATACGAGGAACTTGATCTTCAGCATTCCCGACTTGGTCCGGTTCATCTCCAATGTCATGACTCTATTGCCGGGCGACGTCATCACCACCGGGACGCCGTCCGGGATTGGTCCGATGGTCCCGGGAGACGAAGTCGATGTCGAGATCGAGGGGATCGGGAAGCTCCGAAACCGCGTGCTGCGGGTCCACGAAGAATAGCCGTCATCCTTTATCCCTAGCGCTTTTGGTCGAGCAAAGCCAGGAAATCCCTGGCCTTGGCGATAAGCTGGGGATGGAGGGTTGATTTTTCAGCCCAGGGGCGGGCCCGGACCGGATCTCCCCCGTTATAAAATCCAGCCGCCGCGTTGTAGTAGGCCGTAGCCCTCTTCAGCCGGGTTTTCTCGATCTGGATTTTTTTTCTCTCCAGCAGCCTCTCTTTCCGCTCGGCGGCCAAGGAGGCTTCGCGGATCTGGCCGGCCAGGTTTTCCAATTCCGATTCCCTTTGCTCGTATCCGTAGCCGGCCATCATGAAATTCAGGCCCGAATCGGTCCAAGCCGTTTTCTGGGCGTAAATCCTGCCGAGGTTGAAGAAGGCTTCCTCATCCCCGGCGTTTAACTTGACGGCGGTCTTGAAGTCCGCTTCGGCCTGGTCGATCAGGGAGCGTTCCAAGGCGATCAGGCCGGACAAGGTGAAGACCTGCGAGCGGGGAAGGAGCGGCTTGGCCGCCTCGATCGATTCGGCCGCGGCGGCGAGCTCGGACATCTCCCGCTGGTTCGTCGCCAGCCAGAAATAACACTCCCCGCGAAGAGAGGGGCCGTCCGTGATCAGGGCGTTCAAAATGGGAACAGCCTCGGCCGCTCGGCCTAAGCAGGAGAGGCAGATGGCCCGTCCCAATTCCGCCTCCCTGTAATCCGCTTTCGCCCGGAGGGTTTTTTCGAAGAAGTCCAGGGCCTGGTCGTATTCCTCGAGGGCGAAAGAGATGCTGGCCAGTTGGATGGGAAGCAGCGGCGATTCCGGGACGGCTTCGTGGGCTTTGAGAAGGTCCGGTTCCGCCGAAAGCATTTTCTTTTCCGCCAGGGTTCGTCCTCCGCGGGCGGCGAGAACCTCCACATACTCCGGATCGGCAGTCAAGATCTCGTTCCAGGCTGCCGTGTCGCCGGGGGGAAGGCAAGAGATTTGGAATTTGAGAAAAAGCGAATCCGGAAACCGGCTTCCCATCGTGTGTAAATCCTCGGCGGTGAATCCGGGGATCGGGGAGGAGATCCAGAGCGCGGCCAGCAGGGAAGCCCGCACGGGATCGCTTGCCGCATCCTTCTTGAGCGTTTCGATCCGTCCCGCAAGATTCCCGGCGATCGGCGAATCCGAGGATGACGCGGGGGCTTCCTCGACGACGCCGGCAACCTTCACCCGGAGGAGGGAGACGAGGTCGTCGTATTGTTGATAGGACGCCAGGCCGGGATAGGTTTCGATCAGCCGTCGGGCCGTTTTCAGATGGGAATCATCGAAGACGCCCAAATCCTTGGCCCGAACGTCCAGAAGAAGAGCCGTTTGCAGATATTTCTCGGCTGTTCCCGCGTCCATGGGACCGAGTTCTTCGACCTCGCGAAATAGCGCGAAGGCATGCCGCAAATGGATGTATCCGCCCCGATCCAGCAACGATCCGGCTTCGGCCGCTTTCTCCGCGGCCAAAGGGTTGCGGGACGGGGAAACGGAGATTGGAGTTGGGGAGAGTGTCTTCCGGACGGTGCAGGACGAAAGAACGATAATGCCGATGGCGAAGAATCCGAGTTTTCTGGCCATGAGAACCTCCCCTTTAAAACCGACCGCAATCCTTGAAGGCGACACCTGCCGATAAGTCCTGATTCAATAGCCAGCAATAAACATGCCAGCGCCATCATCTCGAGCGCCCTGCCTGGAGCCGTGATGCCGGGTGTAAAGGAACTTGATCGTTCTATAAATTTTTCTCTTTCCTATTTGGCGGGCTTGGGGTGTCGAAAAGACTTAGTATTGCCAAATCATTTTATAAGCACATATTTGTTTGAATCCGCTCGGCTTCTCTTGGACAACGTAGAGAACGTCGCTTCGGATTCTGGCTAAGACGTAGCCCCCGACATCCAACCGATGGAGCGCATTGATACTCGTGCGAGCGATAAAAATTCCCTCCCTATTAAAAATATCATAGATATATTCGCCCGGGGCGTTTCCGGGCTCATAAGTCATAACAAAAAGCCTGCCGTCTTCGTCAGGGAGGAAAGCATGGAACGCATGCCAATTCTTGGGGAAATAGATCTTTTTTGCGTACTCAGGCATAAACTCCAGATAATTTTTGAGATACTTGTTTTTGTATTCTTCCGTGACCGGGACGGAAGAAAATTTTTTCCGGATCTTTCGCACGGGCCGCCCCTCGATGTCGAAAACGCTGATCTCGTAGCCTCGTTCCGAGTTGCCGATAGAGATACACTCGCGGGAAACCTTCCCCGTAAAAATGAATTGGATGCCGTTAACGTAGGATTCCGGAATTCGTTCATAGATCGTGCGGTTTGCGTAGCTCATCGATCTGTCGAGTTCTTTGAGTAAATGAAATTGAGAATCGTAGAGCTCGATGACCTGCGGCAAGAATTTTTTCGTTAGGTCAGTTGCATCGAGACGCAAGACGAGAAATTTGCCGTTACCGAGAGGCGTTATCGTATCGAATTTTATCGGGCTTTTCTCGGAAATGGGTCTGCCGTCCTCATTAAAAATGTAGATCTTGTTCTTCGGCGAGTCGAGGGCCCAAATCTCTCCGTTGTCGCGAACGACAACAGCATTTGGGTATTCCATTTCATTTGGGCCCTGCCCGAGTTGGCCAAAAGCAGCCAGGAGCTTGCCCTTTGGAGAAAGCTTATAAATACAACGGCCGCGCCCGGTCGGGGGCCTGAGGATGACGATATTCCCTTCGTTATCGATATCAAAATCTTGGATGTCCGTGATGCCCAAGGCTGCGACGGCATCGTCTTCGGTGTCAATAATCCATGTCTTTTCGAGGGTCAGCTTTGATGGCTCGCCTTCGAGGAGAACGGGCTTTGTGCCGTTAATGACGACCTCAATACCGTTTTCGGTCGTTTTTTCGACCGCGCTTCGGGATCCTGTACAATCCCAGCATAGGACCGCCATCATGAAAGAAAGTATCCGTCTGATTTTCACCGTGCTCCTCCCTGGAGTATATCCGCCGTTGGGCGGAGCCGTGTTTGTAAGATACCCAATCAGCAATTATGATTCATTATGCTCCGGGCCGCATACTAATGTAAATGCCCCGCTAAGCCCGGCCTCCGTTGGAGTAAAGCAGCTGGGCGTTGATCCAGCCCCCTTCCTTCGAGCAGAGAAATTTCACCTGCCCCCGCCTGCGGGGGGGCGGATGATGGTCATTGCGTTCTTGACGCGAGCCTCCGTCGTGGACCGGATCATCGATCATCTGAAACTGTCGATTACCGCCGAATGCCCGCCGCCGGAAAGCGCTCTTCAGGATCTTCCCATGGTCGCTGATCCGCCGGTGGAATATTTTTTGTGATGGGTTCCGAGACAGGGAGGCGGCTTCCGGCCGATTTCCAGCTCGTCCGAAGGCTCGAGCGGCCATCGGGCCAGCCCCGACTTTTTTTACCGTCCTTGACATCCCCCTAACGTCAATTTATCCTTGATCGCGAGGGCAGGATGGGAATTCAAGGCAAAATCGGATGCGTTATCGCAGTTGGGCGAAAAAGGAAATTCCTATCACAAAGTTCAAGATGAACCTGGCCGTGTTTGCCCAAGCCCGCCGATGGGCTAGAGTCGCCGCCCAGCAGAACCTGATGGATCATCCCATCGCCCCGGCAGCTTATACCGATTGCAAAGTGCAGGTGATCCTGGTCACTTTCACTGACCTGGAAAATATCCTGGCCGAGCTGAAAAAGGGAATCAAAAACAACACCATCAATTCCATCGCTGTGGGAGTCGCTTGGGGGCGGAAGGCGGGTTTTCCCGGGGGAGCCTACTCGGTTTCCTTGCTTCTTTTTGAATAATGAAGATCCGTTCCGGCGGCCGATACCTAACCCCTTCGGGCTTGGCCGGGCCCCGGCCCTGGAATCAAAGAGTGAATATGCGCATCCCATTGATCGTGATTCTTTTTTGCGCCATGAACCTGGCGGCGTACGCCGCGGAGAAACCGAGCCTCCAGGCGCCAAATGCGGCTGGGAGCCCCTGGCTGGCGTACTTAGGCCAACCACCCGAAGAGGGAGCCATCGGCGTTTTGAACATGCCGCTGCCGGATCGGTACGACCGTCCGGCGTTGCCGCTTTTCGTGTACTGGCCGGGGTCTAAGCAAAGCGAAAACGTCCCCGCCGACACATTCCTGTCACCTCAGCTCTATTGGTATAAGGATCTCAACAGCGGCGAACAATGCAATCAAACTCAGCTCCTGTACTTTGACGTCCAGGGCGAATGGGCGCTCCTTTACGGTCGGCGCGACTGGGCCTGGGTCTCGATCCGGCAGAATGTTTTCAACCGCTGCCTCTGCCGGGATGAAGAGTTGATCAGCCTTCTCGAGGCCCACGTGCAGAATCATGTTTGGTGTCTAAGTAAAGGGAGCGATGAGACAATGGAGACCCCCAACCGCCAGGGCTATGCGTGGGGCGGCGACGAGGAATTCATTCAGCTTCCTCCCGGCCCACTACCCGGAACCTATCTGCACCGCATCATCAGCGTGGGCGACAGCATGGGAAATGGAATGAAGGGAGAGACGACTTGAGGCTGCTTCCCGGCATTTGTGTTTTTCTCCTGGCGGGCTTTTTATATGCCCTGGCCTTCTTGAAATCTCGGCGGTCGAAATATGCCCTGGCCCTGGCCTTGATCATCTTTTGCAGCCTGGCCCTCAGAGTTTATTTATCCTGGGACCTATACCTTCATGATTGGGACGAACGCTATCATGCCCTTGTCGCCAAGAACATGAGGCTCGATCCGCTGCGCCCGACACTCATCCGCGACCCTGTCGTCCCCGTTGACTACAAGAATTGGTGGGCCAATCATGTTTGGCTGCACAAGCCCCCCCTCCCTCTCTGGGCCATGGCCGCCAGCCTGTCTTGCTTCGGAGTCAACGAGCTGGCCCTGCGCTTTCCGAGTATCCTCTTATCGACCCTGGCCGTCCTGCTGACCTACGGAATCGGCCGGAATCTTTTCTCTAAAAAGATCGGCCTTCTGGCGGCCTTCCTGCATTCCATCCACGGCCTGATCATCGAGCTCACCGCGGGAAAGATCGCCACGGACCATATCGACCTCTTCTTTTTATTCTTCATCGAGCTGGCCGTCTATGGAGTCGTCGTCTCGCGAAAACGGAAGAGCGTTCTCGATGCCGCCCTGGTCGGCTTGGCCATGGGCCTGGCCATCCTCTGCAAATGGCTTCCCGCACTCACCGTCATGGCCCTCTGGATGATCCTGGATATGACCTCGCTCAAGCCTCGCGATGTCCTCCGGCTGGCGACCGTCGCCATTGTCGCCGTCCTGGTGGCCCTGCCCTGGCAGGTCTACATCCACGCCCGCTTCCCGGCCGAGGCCGCCTGGGAAACCCAGTTCAACTTCAAGCACATCACCCAGGTCTTGGACAATCAAGGAGGTTCGATCTTCTATCACTTCGCGGTCATGCAGCGCAGCTACGGAGAGCTGATCTTCCTGCCGTTACTCTGGCTCGGCTATCAAAGTTTAAGAAAAAGGAGGGATCGAAAAAGGCTTTTCCTTCTGGCTTGGATCCTGATCCCGTTCGG
>Ga0316628_100000283_pt1 | contig 31567 bp, 24 predicted proteins | sample OWC_Aug_M2_C1_D5_FD_207648 | JGI IMG/M metagenome (GOLD analysis project Ga0316628, IMG submission 207648) | Wetland soil microbial communities from Old Woman Creek delta, Ohio, United States - OWC_Aug_M2_C1_D5_C | ecosystem: Environmental > Terrestrial > Soil > Wetlands | place: USA: Ohio...
CGTCGGCCTTGCGAAGGTCCTCCGCCTTCTTGGAGCACTCCTCGGTCTTGGCCTTGACCGCCTCGAACTCCTTGGCCAGCTTGGCCTTGACCGTCGCGTCGGTCTCCTTCGAAATGGCGAACTCGAGCTTCTTCATCTGGAGCATGCCCTCTTTAGCGCCGATCTCGAGGGCCATGACCTTCTGCTTCTGCAGCTCGGCCTGGATCTTCTCCTTGACCGCGGCGTCCGTGGCCTCCTCGAGCTTGGCCTTGAGCTTGGCGATGGCGTCGGCATTCTGCTGCTTCATCTGCTCGAGCTTGAGCATCTTGTCCTTGAGGGCCTTGGCCATCTCCTCGTCGGACAGCTGTTGGGTCCCGCCCTTGGCCTCTTGGGCGGCCTGGGCCGGGTCCGGCTTGACGATCGTCCGGGACTCGGCGAAGGCCAGGACGAGGACCACGGCCAGAGGGAGGATGAGAAGCGGCTTCCACCGCGCCAATCCTTTTGTCTGCTGCTTGGATAACATGACGATTCTCCTTTTGATTTGGGATGTCCGGAAGCTGCTCGCCAGCTCGAGCAGCTCGCCGCCCACATGCTGCTCGACGATGAGCAGCTGATACCGGGCCAGACCGCCGCCCTGCGCGATGACGGCTCGGTCGGCCAGGTATTCGTGGGTTTCGCGCAGTGATCTCTTGTATGGCCATACAAAAGGATTGAACCATTGAAGGACGGTCAGGAGCTCCGAAAAGACGACGTCGACGGAGTGATACTGCCGGACGTGGGCCAGCTCGTGGGCCAGGACCCGGTCCATGTCCTCCGGCGGGATCTTCGACCGGTTGAGAAAGACGTAGCGGAAGAACGAGAACGACTCGCCGGGGTGGCCGCAGAGGACGACGCGCAGGCCCTGGTGGCGCACGCAACCGCACCGCCCGGCCAGGAGCGCGAGCCGGACGAGACGTGCGGCGAACAGGAGAAGAAGAAGGCCCGCTCCGGCGGCGTAGACGAGAAGCAGGATGTCAGGAAGGTCAGCCCGCCCGAAGGAGGGGCCGGCCTGGGCGGCCTCCACCGTCGAGGCGTGAAGCGCCGCGGCGGAGATGACCGTCTTGAAGAAGGGAGAGGGGACCCGGACGAGAGGCAGGACGAGCGACAGCCCGGCCCCGGCGAGAAGAAAGGCCCGGTTGAGGGCGAAGAACGTCTCCCGCCGCAGGACAAGCCAGTAGGACGCATAAAAGAGGGCCAGGCAGGCCGCGGAACGAAGGAGGTAGACGGACGGATCAGCCATGTTTGTCCGCCTTCTGCTTCTTGATCTCCTCGCGGAGCGCGGTCAGGATCTCCTCGAGCTCGGCCACGGTCAGATTCTTGTCCCGGGCGAAGAAGGAGACGAGCTCCTGGTAAGAGTCGTCGAAGTAGTCCTTGATGAAATGCTTGAGGAAGGCCTGCGTGTAGTCTTCTTTGGCCACGAGCGGACGGTAGAGGTGGGTCTTGCCGAAGGCCTCATGGCCGACGAACCCCTTTTTTTCCAGGATGCGGACGATCGTCGAGACCGTGTTGTAGGCCGGCTTGGGCGAAGGGAGACGCTCGATGATGTCCTTGACGTAGCCTTGGCCCAGGGCCCAAAGGACGTGCATGATCTGCTCTTCGGCGCGGGTGAGTTCTTTCATGGCACTCCTAATATAAAACTAACTTATTAGTTTGTCAACTAATATTTTAGTTGATTCGCCTGTTCCCGTCTGTAAGATCCCTTTGCGCGATGTCAATTTCCTTCTCCTCGGATCGAGCCCCGACCGGCTGGCTTCCCCATGACGGCCCGATCGCCACGTCTTCCACAATGGTCTCAGCAACCGGTATGCCAAGCCGGCACGGATCGGGGGTGGCCTCAGCTCCGGAGGGGGTCGGTGAGATCGGTCACTGGGGCCGGAGGTCGCTCGCCGGCGGCCGGGCGGCCATCTCCTCGAGGCCGGGCTCCGCCCCGGGCTGCCGCGCCCGCGCCGCCCGGAAGAGCGCGACGAGCTGCCAGCGGGTCCGGACCCCGAGCTTCTGATGGATATTGGTGATGTGGTTCTTGACCGTGTGGACCGAGATGAAGAGCTCCTTCTCGATCTGGGCGTTCGTCCGGCCGCGAAGGATGAGCTCGAGGATCTCCGCTTCACGCAGCGTCAGGCCGCGGGTACGGCAGAAGCGCTCGAAGGCCTCGCGGTCTTCCGCGGAGGCCGCCGCCGGGAAATAGGCTGCGGCGAAGGCCCCCTTGAACCAGAGGAACGGGAAGACGTTGATGGCGAGAAGGGCCACGGCGTTGGGGGGGAACTGGAGGGAGTCCGGCCACCAAAAGGTGAGGACGAACACGGCGTAGCACACAAAATAGGATCCGGCGAAAACCCGGATCGCCTTCCGTTCGGCCGCGGCCGGGAACTTCCCGGACCGCAGGAGCAGGCCGCCCAGGACGCCAAGGATGGCCAGCGCCCCGAGAGCGAAGACAACGAGCTGGCCGCGTCGGATCACGACCCAGAGCGCCCCGCCGCGGGGCAGAAAGGCCGAGACGACGTAGCTCACGAAGAGAAGCCCGGCTGCGGCGCCGAACCAGCGGTCGAAGGCGCGCGACAAGCGGCGGCCGGCGAAACCGCGGGAGATGGCGAACAGGGCGTAGACGATCCCGGCCTCGGCCAGCCGGGCCGCGGGTCCCAGGACGGAGGCGAAGACGGTGTACTGGAACATCGCGCAGAAGCCGAGAAGATTGGCGCACGCGTAGGCCGAGGTCAGGTTGATCAAGGCCAGGACGTTGTTGAAGGCGAGGAAATAAGCGAAAGGCCGGAGGAAGGGAAGGCGATAGGCCCGGCTCATCATGACCGTATAGGAGACGGCCGCCGTGCCGACGAGCAGGACGACGAAGTAGTAGGCGATCTTCAAATGCTCCACGGGCAGGATTATAGCCGGGAAGGGGCCGCCAAGACCAGCCCCCGAAGCCCATTTTGGCCCGCATCCTCAGAACAGGACCGAAGTCCTATTGCCAGGCGGACCCTCCGTTCTTATCGTGAGGGCGACGCCGGGGCCCATGAGGGGCGCCGGCGATCCCCGAAAGGAGAATCGATCGATGAAGAAGCTGATCGTTGCCCTGACCGCCGCCCTGCTCCTGATGGTCGTCATGGACCTCGCGGCGGCCCAGGAAGGGCAGGCGCCGCCGCCTGTTCGTCCGACCGTCCTCGGCCTGCCCATGCCCGATTTCGCCCTGCCCGCGATCCAGGGCGGCGTTTACGGCCCCTCGATCCTCAAGGGGAAGAACGTCCTGATCGTCTTCCCCCGCGGCAAGGTGGACGACACCTGGTGCTGGATCTGCCCCTACCAATACTCCGACCTGGCCGAGGCCGAGTCCCGGCTGGGCCTCCGGAAGGCCTACAACCTGGAGATCCTCTTCGTCCTGCCCTACGGAGAGGCCGAAGTCCGTCATTGGGTCGAGCTCTTTCCCAGCCTGATCGCCATCATCGAAGGCCGGAAGAACCCCCCGGACTTCGACAAGCTCGATGCGCGCCGGAAGATGGGGGTCCAGCGGATGCGGCAGTTCTTCCCCAAGACTTTTGATTTCGCCAAGACCCCGGCCCCGACGCCGCTCCCCATCCTCTACGACAAGGACCAGGCCGTGTCCAAGATGCTGGGTCTGTTCACGACGAACTGGGACGAAAGCGCCGTCGATCAGAACATCCCGACCGTCTTCCTCCTGGACACGGCCGGCGAGATCATCTTCAAGTACAGGAGCCAGATCACGTTCGACCGCCCCAACGCCGACTATCTCATCAAGATGCTGGACAAGCTGATCCTGAACAGATAGCCGGAACGGACGGGCTCATTTCGCCTTTTTCCAGGACTCCATCATCTCCCAGCGCCGGACGGCCTCGAGGAACGTGTCGGCGATGAAATCGGCCTTCTTCTGCGTATAGGCCTTGGCCTTGGCCAGGTCTAAATCGAGGTAGCCGACGCCCGCTTCGGGCAGGCGCGAGGTGGCCCAGGCCGGCATCATGGCCACGCCGGCGTCGGTGCCGGCCCGGGAGACGTTGTCCTTGCCGAGCTTCTCCAGCATCTCTTTATCGACGAGCGCCGGGTCAGAGGCGAGGACCAGGGCCGCCTCCTCCATGTCGCCGTGGCCGGACTGCTGGGCCTTGGTCCCGTAGACCTCGTGGACGATGTTGAAGGCCACCGTCCACCAGTCGACGACCATGAAATGGGCCTGGGTCTCGACGTGGAGCCGGGTCATGGCCTTCTTGACCGGATCGGTGTTCCCGCCGTGCCCGTTGATGATGAGGACGTTGCGGAAGCCCGTCCGGACGAGGTCCCTGAGGACGTCGTAGATGTACTCCTCGAAGACCTCCGGCCGGACCATGATCGAACCGGGGAACTGGGAGATGCTCGCGCCGGTCACGCCGTGGTTGACGGCCGGGGCGACGAGGGCGTTGCACTTCTCCCAGATGAGGCCGGCCAGGCTGAGAGGGATGACGTTGTCCGTGCCGATGGGGCAGACGCCGTGCGATTCGACCGTGCCGATGGGCAGGATGACACGGTCGGTGACCGACGGCACGATCTGGGCCAGGCGCATCCAGGCGAAATCCTGCATGTTGTGGGACTTCAGGTCCTTGACGCTCTTTTGAGCGAACGTCGGCAGGGCCAGGGCCAGGCACAGGCCCATCGCCAGAAGACGCGGGCGGGCTTCTTTTCTACGCATGTCGGACCTCCTTGGGGATTACGGGATCTCTCCCGTCGGGACGCCGGAAAGATAGTTCCGGCCTCGGGCCCGTGTCAAGGCCGCGCCATTTGACAGCCTGGAGCGCGGGTCCTATATTGAATGCCGGGGATCCCAAGAATAAGACGAGGGACCTTTCTTCTCTTTTTCAGGGGGTCAGACATGAAGATCACTCTCAGCGTCATCAAGGCGGACATCGGCGGCTTCGTCGGGCACTCGGCCATCCATCCCGCCCTCGAGGAGTCAGCCCGGACAAGCCTCGAGCCGGCCAAGACGGCCGGCAAGATCATCGACTATCACGTGACCTCATGCGGCGACGATCTCCAGCTGATCATGACCCACGCGAACGGCGTGGACTCGGAAGCCATCCATCGCCTGGCCTGGGACACGTTCACGACCGGGACGGGCGTGGCCAAGAAGCTCAAGCTCTACGGGGCCGGCCAGGACCTCCTCGCCGACGCGTTCTCGGGCAACGTCAAGGGCCAGGGGCCGGGCGTCGCGGAGATGGAGTTCGAGGAGAGGACCTCGGAGCCCGTCCTTATCTTCATGGCCGACAAGACCTCGGCGGGCGCCTGGAACCTGCCCCTCTTCAAGATGTTCGTCGACCCGTTCAACACGGCCGGCCTGATCATCGCCCCCGCCCTCCACGCCGGCTTCCGCTTCGAGGTCCACGACATCCGCCACCACAGCAAGATCTTCTTCGACACGCCCGAGGAAACGTACGACCTCCTGATGTTCATCGGGACGCCGAGCCGGTTCACGGTCAAGCACGTCTTCTCCCGCCACGACGGGACGATCGCCGCCGCGTCGTCGACCGAGCGGCTGTCCCTCATCGCCGGCAAGTATGTGGGCAAGGACGACCCGGTCATGGTCGTCCGGTCCCAGCACACGTTCCCGGCCGTGGGCGAGGTCCTGGAGCCGTTCCGCTACCCGTGGATCATCGAAGGCTGGATGCGGGGCTCGCACTACGGGCCGCTCATGGCCGTCTCCCAGAAGCAGGCGACACCGTCCCGCTTCGACGGCCCGCCGCGGGTCATCTGCCTCGGCTTCCAGGTCTCGGACGGGAAGCTCGTCGGGCCGCGCGACATGTTCGACGACCCGGCCTGGGACGAGGCGCGCCGGGAGGCCAATCTCCTGGCCGACCATCTGCGGCGGCACGGGCCGTTCGAGCCGCACCGCCTGCCGCTCGACGAGATGGAGTACACGACCCTGCCCCAGATCGCGGAGAAGCTCAAGGGACGCTGGCAGCCGCTCTGATCCCCGCGGGATCCCAGAGCGGATCCTGAGCGGCCGGGGATCGCTAGACATGCTACGGGCCGTAGTATATCATTGACGCATGGGCATACTAAACCTATCGGGAAAACGAAGATTTGGCGCCCTATCAGGGGAGCTCGAGACGGCGATCATGGAGATCCTCTGGACGGAAGGGCCCATGAGCGGACGCGACCTGCACATCTTGATCAGCCGGCAGAAGGAGATCGCGTACACGACGGCACGGACCGTCCTCGACCGTCTTTCCGAGAAGGGCTTCCTCAAGAAGGATCGGGCCTCCAGCGTGATCACTTTTTCTCCCAGGATCTCGCGCGAGGACTTCCAGAGCGCCGTGGCCGACGACCTCGCGCAAAGGGTCTTCGACGCCTCTCCCGATCTGGCCGTCTCGGCCTTCGCCGGCCTTTTCTCGAGGATGACAAGGGAAGAGCTGGACAAGCTCGAAGCGCTCATCAAAGAGAAGAAGAATGAGCCCCTCAAATAGGGCCAAGACAAGGCTCGGCCTTCGCGATGTTCCTCGATCACGACGAGGTCCGTGCCCTGGACTCAAGTCACAGATAGACGTCAGCGACGGGAGGTGGCCGTGAATTTCATCAAAGGACTGTCCCTTGTCTTGCTGCTGTTTCCGGCGCTCGCCCGGGCCCAGGACAACGCCCTGCGCCTCGACGATCTCCTGGACCAGGCGCTCGAACGGAATCCGAAGATCAAGGCCTCCGGGCTCGAGGCCAAGGCCCTCTCTTTCCGGATCCCCCAGGAGAGGAGCCTGCCCGATCCGATGGTCAATTTCGATCTGAAGAACATGGGCTTCCCCGACTTCACGCTGGGCCGGGAAGTGATGAGCGGAGTCGGCTTCTCCTTCTCCCAGGCCCTTCCGTACCCGGGCCAGCTCCGTCTCAAGGGCGAGATCGCCGGGAAGGCCTATGAGAGGCAGAACGAGGTCACCAATGCCGTCATCCAGAGCGTCTTCAGGGACGTCAAGACGGCCTATTTCGAGCTGTATGCGCTGCGGAAGTCGATCGCCATTCTCCTTGAGCAGAAGGCCCTCCTCGAAAGGGCTGCGGAGCTGACCGAGACCAAGTATGCCGTCGGCAGCGGGCTCCAATCGGACGTCCTCAAGGCCCGGGTCGAGGTCTCCAGGATCGACGAGATGCTCATGCCGATGTCGGAGATGGTCAAGTCGCTCGGGGCCCGGATCAACCTGCTCTTGGATTACCCGCCGGACAGGCCCCTCGGCGAGCCGCAGGACCAGGGCGTCGAGTCCCTGCCCCGGACGCTCGAGGAGGTCCAGAAGGAGGCCGCGGCGAATTCGCCCATGATCAAGGAGGCCTCCCTGATGGTCGAGGAAGGGGACAAGATGGTCTCGCTCGCCAGGAAGGAGCTGAGGCCGAACTTCGTCGTCGGGGGCGGCTGGGAGTACAAGGGACGGCTGCCCAGCATGTACGAGGTCATGGTGGGGCTCGAGCTGCCGCTCTATCGCAAGACGAAGCAGTCCAAGATGCTCGAGGAATCGGTCGCCCGGCTCGGCAGCTCGCGGGACGCGCTGGCCTCGACGACGAACGACATCAACGCCATGGTGACCGAGGATTTCTTGAAGGCGCGGTCTTCCGAAAACTTGATCAAGCTCTACAAAGAGAGGATCATCCCTCAAGCGTCGCTGACCGTCGATTCGTCGATGGCCAGCTACAGGGTCAACAAGACGGATTTCCTGGCCCTTCTGGCCGACATCAATACCTATTTCTCATACCAGATGGCCCTTTACAGGGAGCGGGCTAATCTCTGGAGCTCGATCGCCCAGCTCGAAGAGACCACGGCGACCAGGATCGTCCATTGGGGAGAGAAGCCATGAAGAACGTCGTCAAGATCACGGCCATCGGCCTCGCGGCCCTGGCGATCGTCTTTTTCGCTTTCTGCAAGGGGAAGAGCGCGGCCACGTCCTCCTCCCTTGCGGCGGGGACCCGGGTCCAGGAGCAGGAGCCGATCTATCACTGCCCCATGCATCCGACCTACACCTCCGAGAAGCCGGGCGATTGCGGCATCTGCGGCATGAAGCTCGTCCCCTCGGAGCCGCAGGAAAAGCCGGCCGCAACGCCGCCGCCCGCTCCCAAGAAGAAGACGATGTACCGCTCGACCATGATGCCCAACGAGGTCTCGGACAAGCCCGGCAAGGACTCGATGGGCATGGACATGGTCCCCTTCGAGGTCGAGGAGTCCGGCCAGGCGGCCCCGCCGGCCGATAAGGCCGGCGGCCAGCCTTCCCCCAAGAAAAAGACGATGTACCGCTCGACCATGAACCCCAGCGAGATCTCCGAACATCCGGGCAAAGACTCGATGGGCATGGACATGGTCCCCTTCGAGGTCGAAGAAGGAGGGCCGGTTTCCGAGGTCGGAGGCCGCATCCGGGTGCAGATCAGCGCGCAGCGGCAGCAGCTCATCGGCATCAAGACGGCCCTCGTGGCCGCGCAGGACATCCATAAGCTCATCAGGGCCGTCGGCCAGGTGGACTATGCCGAGCCGAGCCTCTCCTATGTCAACCTCAAGTACGACGGCTGGGTCGAGAAGCTCTATGCCGATTCGACGGGCCGTCCGGTCCGCAAGGGCGAGCCCTTGTTCGACCTCTATAGCCCCGACCTGGTCGCCGCCGAGCAGGAATACCTCATCGGCCTCAAGGCCGGCACGGCGTTCGGCGAATCGTCGTCCGTCCTCAAGTCCGCCCGCGAGAAGCTGAAGCTCTGGAACGTCACCGACGCTCAGATCGAGGAGATCGGCAAGACCGGCGAAACGAAGAAGACCCTCACCGTTTATTCGCCCGGCTCGGGGATCGTCATCGAGAAGAACGTCGTCCAGGGGCAGAAGGTCATGGCGGGGGAGAACCTCTACAAGATCGCCGATCTTTCGCGGGTTTGGATCATCGGCGAGATCTACGAATACGAGCTGCCCTTTGTCAAGCCCGGCCAGGAGGTCACGGCCTCGCTGTCCTATTATCCCGGGGAAGGTTTTGGGGGCCGGATCGCGTACATCTATCCCTACCTCAAGCCCGAGACGCGCACCGACCAGATCCGCATCGAAGCCGCGAATCCCGGCCTCAAGCTCAAGCCGGGGATGTTCGCCAACCTCGAGATCAACGTCGACTACGGGACGAAGCTGGCCGTTCCGGCCGACGCGGTGGTCGACGCCGGCGGCGGCACCCAGATCGTTTTCGTGGCCCTCGGCGACGGCTATTTCGAGCCCCGCGAGGTCAAGCTCGGCGTCCGGGGCGAGAACTTCACCGAGGTCCTCGGGGGGGTGAGCGAGAACGAGGCCATCGTGATCTCGGCCAACTTCCTCGTCGATTCCGAATCGAGCCTCAAGGCCGCCTTGGCCCAGATGACGAAGGCCACCGCGGGAGGCCGGAAACATGATTGAGAAGATCATCGAGTTCTCGGCCAGGAACAAATACATCGTCATCCTCTTCGTCGCGGCGGCGATCGTCGGGGCCGTCTATGCCATCAAGAACATCCCTCTCGACGCCATCCCCGATCTCTCGGACACCCAGGTCATCATCTATTCGCGTTGGGACCGGAGCCCCGATGTCATCGAGGACCAGGTCACCTATCCGATCGTCACCGCCATGCTGGGCGCTCCCAAGGTCAAGGCCATCCGCGGCTGGACCGACTTCGGGTTCTCCTATGTCTATGTCATCTTCCAGGACGGGACGGACATCTACTGGGCCCGCAGCCGGACCCTCGAATACCTGAGCAAGATCACGCCCCGGCTGCCGGACGGCGTCCAGACCGAGATCGGACCCGACGCGACGAGCGTCGGCTGGGTCTATCAGTACGCCCTCGTCGACAAGACCGGGAAGAACGACCTGGCGGATCTGCGGAGCTTCCAGGACTGGTACATGCGCTACTGGCTCCAGGGCGTCCCGGGCGTCGCCGAGGTGGCCTCCGTGGGAGGCTTCCAGAAGCAGTACCAGGTCAATGTCGACCCCGACGCCCTTCTGGCCTACGACATTCCTCTCATGACGGTCATCGAGGCCATCCGGGACGGCAACAATGACGTCGGCGGCCGCCTCGTCGAGTTCTCGGGAAAGGAATACATGGTCCGCGGCCGGGGCTACGCCAAGTCGGTCGGGGACATCGAGAACATCGTCGTCAAGACCGACCGGTCGGGGACGCCCGTCCTCGTCCGGAACGTCGCCCACGTCGCGATGGGCCCGGAGATCCGCCGCGGCGTCGCCGACCTCGACGGAGAAGGGGACGCGGTCGGCGGCATCGTCGTCATGCGCTACGGGGAGAACGCCCTCAACGTCATCGACCGGGTCAAAGCCAAGATCGAGGAGGTCCGGCCCTCGCTCCCGCCGGGCGTCGAGGTGGTGACGACCTACGACCGCTCGGAGCTGATCAAGCGGTCGATCGAGACGCTCCGAAGGCAGCTCGTCGAAGAGATGATCATCGTCAGCATCGTCATCCTGATCTTCCTCTGGCACATCCCCTCGGCCGTCATTCCGATCGTCACCATCCCCATCGCCGTTCTGCTGTCGTTCATCCCCCTCTACGGCATGAAGCTGACCTCGAACATCATGTCCCTCTCGGGGATCGCCATCTCCATCGGCGTCCTCGTCGACGGGGCCATCGTCGAGGTGGAGAACGCCTATAAAAAGCTGCAGCTCTGGCAGGAGGGCGGGCGCAAGGGGGATTATCACGTCGTCCGCCTGAACGCCCTCAAAGAAGTCGGGCCGGCGGTCTTCTTCTCTCTGCTCGTCATCGCCGTCGCTTTCCTCCCCGTCTTCACCCTCGTCGACCAGGAAGGGCGGCTGTTCAAACCGTTGGCCTACAGCAAGAACCTGGCCATGGCCATCGCCGCCATCCTGGCCATCACGCTCGACCCGGCCATGCGCATGCTCTTCACCCGCATGGACTACAAGCGCTTCAAGCCGAAGTGGCTCGCCGGCGTCGTCAACACCGTCACCGTGGGCCGCTACTATCCCGAGGAGAAGCACCCCATCAGCAGGATCCTCTTCGCCGTCTATGAGCCCGCCTGCCGCTTCGTGCTCAAGTACCGCAAGGCCACGATCGCGGGCGCCCTGATCCTGATGGCCGCGACCGTTCCGATCTACTTCAAGCTCGGCTCGGAATTCATGCCCCCCCTGGATGAGGGGACGATCCTCTACATGCCGGTGACGCTGCCGGGGATCTCGGTCACGGAGGCCCAGGGCCTTCTGCAGACGATGGACAAGGTGCTCAAGGACACGCCCGAGGTCGAGCGGGTCTTCGGCAAGGCGGGACGGGCCGAGACCTCGACCGACCCGGCGCCGTTCAGCATGATGGAGACGACAGTCGTCCTGAAGCCCGAGAGCGAATGGCGGCCGAGCCGGCGATGGTACTCGGGCCTGCCTCGCTTCCTGCAGACCCCCTTCCGCCATATCTGGCCGGATCGCATCACCATGGAGCAGCTGGTCAACGAGCTCGACCAGAAGATGCAGTTCCCGGGCGTCTCGAACGCCTGGACGATGCCGATCAAGGCCCGCATCGACATGCTGACGACGGGAGTGCGGACGCCCGTCGGCATCAAGGTCTTCGGCGCCGACCTCAAGGAGATCGAGAGGATCGGGACGAGCCTCGAGACGCTCCTGCGGGACGTCAAGGGGACCCGGAGCGTCTTCGCCGAGCGCGTGGCCGGCGGATACTTCGTCGATTTCGACATCCGGCGGGAGGACATCGCCCGCTACGGACTGACGATCAAGGAAGTCGAGATGATCATCATGTCCGCGATCGGCGGCGAGCCGGTCACGACGACCGTCGAGGGCCGCGAGCGCTATACGGTCAATGTCCGCTACGCCCGCGAGCTGCGGGACGATCTGGACAAGCTCCGGCGCGTTCTCGTGCCGACGATGTCCGGCGCCCATATCCCCCTGGAACAGCTGGCCGATATCCGCCTGACGTCGGGGCCGGCGATGCTCCGTGACGAGAACGCCATGCTCTCGGGCTACGTGTACGTCGATATTACGGGCCGGGACATCGGGAGCTATGTCTCCGAGGCCAAGAAGATCGTCAAGGAGAAGCTGGCGCTCCCCGCCGGCTATTCCCTGCAGTGGAGCGGCCAATACGAGAACATGCTCCGCGTCCGGGAACGGCTCAAGGTGGTCATCCCCCTGACCATCTTCATCATCTTCGTCCTGCTCTACATGAACACGAGATCCCCGGTCAAGGCCGGGATCGTCATGCTGGCCGTGCCCTTCTCCCTGGTCGGCGCGATCTGGTTCCTGTACCTCTTGAAGTTCAACATCTCGATCGCCGTCTGGGTCGGCATGATCGCTTTGATGGGGCTGGACGCGGAAACCGGGGTCTTCATGCTGCTCTTCCTGGACCTTTCCTACTATGACCTGGTCCGCCAGGGGCGCATGCGGACGTTCGCCGACCTCAAGGAGGCCATCGTCCATGGTGCCGTCAAGAGGATCAGGCCCAAGATGATGACCGTGACGGCGATGTTCATGGGGCTCGTCCCCATCATGTATTCGCTGGGCACGGGCTCGGACATGATGAAGCGCATCGCCGCCCCGATGATCGGCGGGGTCTTCACCAGCTTCATCATGGAGCTCCTTGTTTACCCGCCGATCTACGCGATATGGAAATGGCGGTACGAGATGAAGCACGGCACCGTCGACCCCGCCCGGATCCCCGTTCCCCACCTGCGCGGTCACTCCGGGGCGTGACGGTGAAGATCCTTCCGAGGGCCTTTTTCGCCAGGCCGACGAGCCTCGTCGCCCGCGGTCTCCTCGGCAAGGTCCTGGTGCGGCGGATCGGAAGGCTCGTGCTCAGCGGACGGATCGTCGAGGTCGAAGCCTACACGTCGGACGACCCGGCCAGTCACGCCTTCCGCGGCCGGACGCGGCGGAACAGGGCCCTGTTCGCGGAGGTCGGACGCGCCTATATCTACCAGACCCACGGCCAGCATTGCCTGAACGTCGTGGCCAAGAAGGGCCGGCGGGCGGGCGGGGTCCTCATCCGGTCGCTCGAACCGCTCGGGGGGATCGCCGCGATGCGCCGCTCTCGAGGAGCCGCGGACGAGCGGGGGCCGGCGAGCGGTCCGGGCAACCTGACCCGGGCCATGAGGATCGACATGCGCCTCTATGGCGCCGATCTGGCCAAGAAGGGACCGCTGTTCCTCGCCGATGACGGCACGCCCAAGCCAAGGGTGCGACGCACGGTGAGGATCGGGGTGACGGCGGCCCGCGGACTGCTCCGGCGGTTCGTGGCCGCGGGAAATCCTTTCATCACCCGGCCCCGGCTCGGCCTGTGACCTCCCTCGAGCGCGTCGGCAGGATGTCCGGCTGCGCCCGCGGCAAGACCTCAACGAGCGGCCCCGGGGCCCGCGGAGGCCCCAGGGCCTTGACGGCCCGGCCGGCTAATTGTTGACCAGACGGACCGCTTCGACGACCAGGGTCGCGTCCCCGATCGTCGCCCCGACGTCGGCCCCTTCGAACCCGGCCTGGGTGTCGGTCATGATCTGGACCTTGACGTTATGCACGCCCACGCCCACGTTCGGGACCAGGAAATCGAAGGAATGGGCGCTGTTGGTCCTTTCCCAGATCTCGAGATACTGCTCGGGGAGGTCCAGCAGGAACTGGGCGCCGGACCAGAGGAGCCCCTTGAGCGTCATGGTCCTCGAGGCGAACGTGACGCCGTCGCCGTTGTCGGGGAGGGCCGGCACCCAGTTCCCGTCGTTGTTGTCGACCAGGACCCGGACCCGGATGTCGGCCAGCGAGGTGCTGGACTCTTCCTGGCCCGTCCCCTTGATCTTCACGTCGGTCACCAGGGCGCATTCCGCGTTGACGCTGATGATGAGGTCGGACACGTTGGAGGTCTTGATGACGCAGGCGAGCGGCGGGACGTCGATCCAGCCTCCCGTCTTGGAGCCGTCATAGGCGACCCCGGTGTAGGCGATGGAGGCCTTGGCCGAGGGCACCCCCTGCTCTCCGCTGGTGGCCAGGATGACCGCGCCGCCGAGGGCCAGCAGCGCGACCGCGAGAAGAGCCGCGAACGATCGTCTCATGTTCTCCTCCTTGAGATAAGATATCCCCACCATAACGCGTGATGATGAACCTGCCGTGAAACCGGCATGACGCCAGAATTAATTTTTCGGGGAAAGGGCTAGCCTTTGTCCGCGGCGAGGGCTATCCGCCGAGGTCGCCCCTTCATCCGTTGGACAACCGCCCCCCGGGCTCTCTCTTCGAGAAGAGATAGGCCCAGGGGATGGCGACGAGATCGCCGACGATGTAGACGATGAACGTGGCCGTGATGACGACGATGTAGAGAGGGAATTGCCCCTTGAGGAAGAACGGGAGCGCCGCGATGGCGATCCAGATCGGCTTATAGACGAGCTGGAGCAGGAGCAGGGCGACGAATTTCAGCGGGTAGAGAAGCGCTGGGATGGCCGCCAGGCCCGCTCCGAGGACGATGCTGCCATAGAGCTTCAAAGTGGCCGGTTCCTGCACGGGGAAACCGACCATTGATTGAAGCAGGCCGGGTGTCGCCAGCATGGCCAGCCCGAAGCCGCCGGCGGTGACGATGGTGTAGATATACATGGCCTTGAGCCAGCCCCAACGGATCTTGATCTCATCGCTCATGACTCGCCTCCTTGCCGGATACGAGGATCGTCGGACACCTCTCAGCCCCGTCGTGACGGATGATAGGACCCGATCAGAAACGAAGTCAAGGCCTCTCTTCCGGCATTGCCGGACTCATCGCCGCTGTCCTCGATAAAGGACACCCCTGCTGGCGTCGTGGCCGCGCGAAGGGCCATGGGATCCAGCCCGGCTTTATGGTCTTTTGGGATAACTTATTTATTTTAAATATGATATCTGCTTGGAGGTCTGAGGCCGAAGCTTGGCATGGTTTCTGCAAAATATCAGGCTGGAATGACCAAAAGAAAGAAGAATTTTTGAGGAGGATAGAGATGAAAGCGAAATGGCTCCCCATCCTGATCGTGGCGCTCCTGCTGCCGAGCGTCGCCGCGTGCTACCGGCACTCCGGGTATCACTTTTATCCCAATGCGCCCGCCTTCGCGCCGACCGATCCGGCCCGGGTCGATCTGCTCCGGCGCGAGCCGCGCCGCGACCACGTCCGGCTCGGCGAGGTCTGGATCCGGCCGACGTGGCACATGAACCGTTTCTATGTCGAAGGCACGCTTCGGGAGAAGGCCGCCCGGATGGGCGCGGACGCGCTGGTCATCGTCGCCGACCGCTATTTCCAGGAAGGCTACGTTCATAGCTATTGGCGCGGCGTCCGGCCCGTTTACGAGCGCCAGATCGTCGGCATCGCCATCCGCTATACGCGCTAGCCGGGCCGCGAGCGGGCGTTCCCGCCGTGCCCGGCATGTCGCCCCGGACCGGGATCATTCGCATCGCCTTTACCTCGGCCTTGACGCCGTCCTCCCTACGGCGTTATCCTGATTCCAAGCGAACAGGCGCCGGCTCGCGCCTGGAAGTCCATGATCTCAACCGCCGGGAGAGGGGACCCATGAAGACCAAGAACCCTGCCTTTCTTTCGCTCATTTCCGTCCTGACCGTCCTTTCTGCACTCGCCCTCTTGCCCGTCCGGGCCGATAGCGATAGCGGGCAGGCCAAGCCGTCCGGGAGCTCCGGAGACGTCCCGGTCGTGCGCCTCCCGAAGAGGCCGGCCCCCGTCCCCGGCCTGCCCTCGACTTTGGTCCTGAAAGCCGACTTGGTCATCGGACGCGAGTCCGGCGACGAGAACTACATGTTCTCCCAGCTTCGCTCCGTCGGGGTCGACCGCGAGGACAACATCTACGCGCTCGACATGAAGGAGATCAAGGTCCGCGTCTTCGACAAGACGGGGAGCTACCTAAGGACCTTCGGCAAGAAGGGAAAGGGGCCGGGCGAGATCGATACGCCGATGCGAATGGAGATGACGCCCGCCGGACAGCTCGTCATCGAGGATTTCGGGAGCGGCAAGTTCGTCTTCTTCGCCCTTGACGGGATGGTGGCCAAGGAGATCCCGCTCGGGAAGTACCAGTTCCTCTTGCGCTTCAAGCTGAACGGCCGGGGCGAGATCTACGCCGACACCCGGACCTATAGCGAGACGGGGTTTGTCTCGGAGATCATCAAGTTCTCGCCCGACTTCAAGCCCTTGTCGACGATCGCCTCGTTCGAGTCGAAGCGAGCGGGCGCGGAACGCGTGCTCAGGCCGTTCTCGCCCTCCTTCCTGCTTCAACTGACGGGCAACGGGGACCTGGTCATGGCCAAGGGCGACACGGACACGTATGAGTTTTCGGTCATGGACCCGGACGGGAGGCCGATCCGTCGGATCGTCAAGGACTACGAACCGGCCAAAGTCTCCGGGCCAGCCAAGAAGCGGCTCCTGGACCAGTACGGGCAGATCCCTTCGGGCTACACCATCGACCTTCCCGACGAATTCCCGGCCCTCTACTATTTCATCATCGACGACCGGGACCGGCTCTTTGTCCGGACCTATGAATACGAAGAGAGAGAGGACGGCCCCTGGCTGTTCTACGACGTGTTCGACACCATAGGCCGGTACCTGGCCAGGTTTTCGCTCCCCGAACGCGAGATGGCCTTCATCTCCAGGAACAACAAGCTCTACGCCATGGTCCAGGAGAACGAGGAGGGCTACCCCCAGGTCAAGCGCTACGACATGATCTGGAAATAGGCGGCGCGCACCGGCTTATCGCGTGACCCTGACCGAAGCCGAAGCCGTTTTCGAGGGATCGCTCTCCGAGACGGCCCGCAGCGTGACCTTGGCCGTCTTGGCCGCCCCCGCTCCTGACGAGACGATGACGGCCACCGGCTCCGAAGCGCCGGCCTTGACCGCCGCCAGGGCGTTGAGCAGCCGCGCGCTCCAGCCTTTGCCCCCGACGGAGACGGAGAGCCGGTAAAGGTCGGATTCGAAGGGCGCGCCGGCCGACCCCGCCCCGCCCGTGTTGGCGACCTTGAACACGATCGGCGAGAGATCCTGCCCGGCGGCGAGGCTCGAACGGCCCGGCTCGGGCTCGACGGCCACACCCCGAGTTTGCGGCCCCGCTCCGTCGAGCGAGCGGACGGCCAGCTTGTAGACGAGAAGGCCGTCCTTGTCGCGCCTGAGGTCGACGACGTAGAAGTGGAGGCGGTTGGGCGCGTCCTCCCATTCGAACCGGCTGCCCGAGTCGAGCCCGGCGTGGAAAAGGGCGTCGTTGAGCTGACGATAGTCGGCCACCGTCCGCATGACCTTCTCGCCGTTGGGCTTCACATAATCGACCATCTGGATGTCCTCAGGATGGGCGTCGATGACCCAGATGTAGCTGTTGAACTCGTTCGGTCCGCCGTTCCGGCCGCGCAGGGTGTCCTTGTTCTTGGCGATGAGGACGCCGTTGTCGGGCGTGAACGAGTCGTAGCCGATGCGCTGGACGACCTCGAGCGTGTAGAAATTGTAGTTCGGGGTCCCGGCTGAGAGAGGATTCGAGGCCGGGTCGTCGGGCGGGGTGAAGTCGCCCGGCCTCTCACCGTCGAGGCGGACGGCGATGCCGGCGTAGGTGCCCGGAAGGGGGTCGACGGCCCGGGCCGTGACCTCGGCCACGGCCAAGCCGTTCGCCGCGAGCGAGGCCCGTCCGACCCTCAGCAGCTCCGAGTCCTCGATGAACTTGTTCTCGAGGCGGTTGCGGACCATGAGCCCTGCCGGCATGAAGGCCCCCTCGCGCGGCGGCACGACCCAGCGCCTGTGAGGTCCTCCCGGCCCGTTGAAGCAGCCGCGGTCCATCATGTCCCAGGGACCGGCGGCGACGCGCCGGTAGGGTTTGACGTAAGGGTTGTTGTTGAGGTCGGGCAGGCGGAAGGCGAAATGGCCGAGCTCGTGGGTGATCGTGCCCGAGTTCTCGCCCTGCCGCATGGAGGACAATCCCCACTGCTGGGAGCCGGCCAGCCAGCTCGTCCACTCGACGTAGCGCGTCGGGACCCAGCGCGGCTTGGCCGGGTTGGGATTGCCCCAGGCGGCCGGGATGTCGTCCTTGGAGTTGAACTTCATCTCCCCGAATTCCTGCCAGACGCCCGTCTCGTCGTAGCTCGCGTAGAGGCGGAGGACGGCGTCGAAATCCTTGCGGATGTCCTTGCCCACGGCGGCCGTCCAGATCTCGTCGCAGTCGCGCTCCATGCGCCCGTCGGCCCGGCTGCCGTCCGGCGTCTGGTCGTTCTGGCCGTATTCGTTGAGTCCGTAGACCCAGATGGGCTTGGGCATGCGGTAGGGGCCGAAGACCTCGACCTCGGTGATGCCGAAGCGGCCGCGCGACTGCTCCATCCAGTAGCCGTTGATGGTCTGGCCGTGGTTGACCTCGCCCGGCTTCATCCAGAAGTCGGCGTAGAACTGCGGGACCTGGTCGCGCGGGACGGGCTCGATCTGGGGATTGCCGAAGGGGTCGGAGCCCTTGGGCATGGTGATGACGAAGGGCTGTCCCGGGAAGTCGATGCCGACAACGGCCAGCTTGAAGCCGCGCTGCGGCTCGAGCGACGGATCGGCCCAGTTGCGGCCGGGGATGGGGCGGTAATCGGCCCAGGTCATCGTGTCCTGGTCTTGGACGCGCTGGGGGTCGATGGGCGCCGGCGCGGCGGCCCCGGTCTGCGGCGAAGGCGGCGCGCCCGCGCTCAAGAAGAGAAGCGAGATGCCGATGACCGCGGCCACCGCCGTGAGCCGAAGGGATTTTAATCGGGCCATGATGCCTCCTCGAGATTCGATGCCAGCCATCTAAATATACCTAATTGTCCGGAATGACAGAAGGGGACACGTACAAGGAGTGCCTGTCCCCGCCCTGTGCTATACTCCCGGGCATGAAAAAGATAGCGGTCCCTCTCCTCGGTCTGTCCCTCCTCGTCGTCCTGGCCGCCCTGGCTTCGCCGGCCTTGGCCGAGAGCCGCGGCATCGAGCACGGCCAACGCTACGACCGGCTCGTCATCAGGAACGTCATCCTCATCGACGGAAAAGGCACGCCGGCCCGGGGCCCCCTGGATGTCGTCGTCGAGGGCAACAAGATCGCGTCCGTCCGCGGCGCCGATCCTCGTCCGCAGGCGTACAAGGACGAGGCCCATGTCCTCGACGGGAGCGGGATGTACCTCCTGCCCGGCCTCATCGACAGCCATATCCATCTGCATGACGAGCGGGCCGGGATCGCCCAGCCTTTCGAGTACGAGCACAAGATCTACCTCTCCTGCGGCGTGACGACCGTGCGAGACGTCGGCACCGACCCGAAGAAGGCGGTCGCCGAGCGGCGCAAGAGCAAGGAGGGCACGATCGTCGCGCCCCGCATCTATGTTTACATGGTCGCCGGGGGCCGGACGCCCGAGGAGGGCCGCAAGGCCGTCCGGGCCGCCAAGGAGCAGGGCGCGGACGGGATCAAGGCCTTTGCCATGGACCGCGACATCATGGCCGCGCTCCTCGATGAGGCGACCAAGCTCGGCCTCAAGGTGGCCGATCACATGGCCGTCGAGGAGACCGACGCCCGGGACGCCGCCGCTCTCGGCGTGGACACGATCGAGCACTGGTACGGAGTCCCCGACGCGGCGCTCAAGGGCTCGCAGAACTTCCCGCCGTCCTACAACTTCAATAACGAGGGCGACCGCTTCCGCTGGGCGGGGCGCCTCTGGCGCGAGGCCGATCCGGCCAAGCTCGACGCCGTCCTCGCCGAGATGGTCCGGGCGGGCGTCGGCTGGATCCCGACCTTCAGCACCTACGAGGCCTGCCGCGACATGACCCGGGCCCGCAACCTGCCATGGTTCAAGGACTACCTCCATCCGGCCCTCGAGGAATACTTCAAGCCCAGCCCGGCCCGCCACGGCGCCTTTTCCTGGGGCTGGTCGACCGAGGACGAGGTCGCCTGGAAGGAGAACTACCGGATCTGGATGAAGGCCGTCCGCGACTTCGCCGACATGGGCGGCCTCGTCGGCGCCGGCGACGACGCCGGGTTCATCTATACACTCTACGGATTCACCTACCTGAGCGAGCTCGAGCTGCTGCAGGAGGCGGGCTTTCACCCGCTCGACGTCATCCAGTGCGCCACCGGCAACAACGCCAAGCTGATGGGCCTCGAGGGCGAGCTGGGCCGGGTCCGGCAGGGGTATCTCGCGGACCTCATCCTCATCGACGAGAATCCCCTGGCCAACCTCAAGTATCTCTACCCGACCGGGGTCCTCGATATCAAGGACGGGAAAGACGTCGTGCGCGGCGGCATCAAGTGGACGATCAAGGACGGCCTTGTCTACAGCACGCCGCGGCTGATGCAGGAGGTCAAGGACATCGTCGCCAAGGCCCGGACCGAGCGGGCCAAATAGCGGCCCTCCGGGACGTCGGCCGACAAGTTTCTTTACGCCTTCGCCCTGCGTTCTGCGGCCCATCGCCAAGAAACGACCAAGGGGAGACGTGGCACGGTAGTTGCTCCTTCTGACGTGTCCGAAGGAGACGCTCATGCCGGCAAAGAGGGCGCGATCCGTTCTCATCCTCCTGGCCATGGCCTTTCTGCTGAGTTCCGGGCTCAGGCCGCAAACCCGCCCGAGCGAGGCCCTCGACGAGACGCTGAGGCGGCTCGAGGCCGCCACGCCTTCATACGCCAAGGGCCTGGCGGCGTTCAGGGCGGGCGAGCTGGTCAAGGCGGAGGCCGCCTTCAGGACCTGTCTCGACCGATTCCCCGGCCACGCCTACGCGCATTACTATGCCGCCAATATCAGGTACATCCGGAAGGATTACGCCGCCGCCCTGGCCTCGATGGAGTCGGCGCTTGCCCGATTCGACGAGATGACCGAGCTCGGCGCCAAGATCGAGGCGCGGAAGGCCGGGCAGCGGGACGCTCTCCGGATGACGCTCGATGACCTGGCGGACTCCATCATTTCCTGCCGGGATTCGCGCTCGATCGAATGGGAGCGGGACGCCGTCGACGTCGAGGAGTTCGCCAGCGAGAAGGCCGCCTCCGGAAGGACGGACGCCCTGACCAGGCTGAAGGCCCATTACGTCTATTTCCGCGGCAACGTTCTCTTCCAGCTCAAACGGGTGCCCGAGGCGTTCCGATGCTACGAAGAGGCGGTCCGGCTCGATCCCCGGCACGCCGACGCCATCAACAACCTCATCGCCATCCTCTTCGTCGCCCGCGAGTACCCGGCGGCCCAGGCGATCCTCGAGAAGGCCGAAGCCGCGGGGCTCGACGAATCTTTGAACCTGGCCCTCAAGAGCCAGCTCTTCCAGGCCCTGGGCCGGCCGGTCGAGGGGATCCTCTACGAGGACTTGGAGGCCGGCCGCGGAACGGCCCGCTCGTCCATCCGGCGATTCGCCCTCGCCTTCCGTCCGGCGCCCGACGCGGGCAAGGTCCTCTACGTCAATGCCTACGTCGTCTTCGATCCGTCCGCGCGCGAGGCGGTCCTCATCGATCCGGGAGCCCGGGACGCCCGGATCGGCGACTTCGTCAGGGAGAAGGGGCTCCGGGTCCGGGCCGTTCTCGTCACCCATGCCCATCCCGACCACGCCGCGGCGAGCCGCTTCTATGCGAGCGAGTTCGGGGCCCCGGTTTGCGCCCCACGGGCGGAGGCCCGGTCCTTCGAGTCTCCGCCCGACCGGCTCCTCAAGGACGGCGACGGCTTGCCCTTTGGCGGGCTGGCCATCCGGGCCGTGGAGATCCCCGGCCATACGGCTGGCGGGCTCAGTTTCCTAGTGGATGGCGCCGCCTTTTGCGGGGACACCCTCCTCCGGAACGATATCGGCGCGGTCGCGGAGTCCGACGCGACGAGGCGCGACCGGACCCGGCGGACGATGATCCAGGCCATCCGGGGCAAGCTCCTGACCTTGCCCGACGACACCCTGGTCTGTCCGGGACACGGCCGGACGACAACCGTCGGCGCCGAGAAGGCGAGCAACGCCCGCCTGGCCAAATAGAGCGGATCTTTCAGACCTTCAGCTGCTCGACGACGAGCTTGTCGACGTCCATCCGGCCGAGCCCGAACTCGGCCGACTTGACGATCATCTGAACGTCGGCGGCTTTCAGGTTGACGAGGGGCGCGCCGTAGGCATCCACGGCCACGGGATCGGTCCCCACGACGATCTTGTCCAGCCGCCGCAGCTCGCCGGGTCCGGCCGGGCCGTTCGTCAGGAGGAACTCGGTGGCGTCGGCGACGCAGAGAGTGGGCTGACGCAGCGTGTTCAGGTCGGCGATGCACTGCGACAGGAAGGGGATGTCGTCATATTCGCCTTTGGCCCCCGAGCCCATGTGGAAGAACTGGTTCGACGGGCCGTCCTGCGCGCCCATCGTGTTCTTGAGGTTGCCCGACATGCCCACGCCGATGTGGTTTTTGATGATGGGCAGGTTGACGAGCACGTCGCAGTCGAGGAACTCCTTGACCACTTTCGTCGTCTTGACGGCCTTGTTCCTGGCGATGCCGGTCGCGACGTAATTTCCCGAGCACTTCTTGACCGCTCCGATCTCCTTTTCGTACTTGGCGGCGAGCGGGGCCCGCTTCCAGTAGTCGGCAAGCGGGTCGATGAGATACTGGATCTCCTTGGCCCCGGCCTCGAGCGCGGCCACGATGACGGCGAGAGTCAGGTCGGGGTGGGTGTGGCTGCCCGGCCTTCGCCACCACGACGGGGCGTTGATCAGCAGGCCGACCGACGACCCCGGCTTGACGAAGGCCTTCATGCCGCCGATGGCGTCGAGGCCCTTGTTCACGGCCCCGAACCGATCCGCGCCGGTGACGACGGCCAGATCGGGCCGGTTCGTCCTGGGGATCCGACCCATCTCGCGGGTCTGGCCCCTCAGTCCGCCGGCCAACGCGGCCGCGCCTGCCAGCGCTCCAGTCCGGATGAACTCGCGTCTCTTGATCGTTCGGCTCAAGTCAACCTCCTCGAATCGCGTGGGACGGGGTGCATATCCCCGTTCTGTATACGCTTCAATACACCAAATCCGTTGCTTAGGAAAGAGCCGGCGCCGGAGGCATAGGCGAGGGGAGCTTCTTGACAGTGTACGGCGAGGGCTGATATATCAGCGGCGAAAATGACCTCGCCGCGCCCGCCCGCACGCTGCAGCACCCCTCTCGCCAAGGCGGTGCCGGTCCTCCTCGCCGCGGTCACGATCATTGCCGGGCCGGCCCTTTCCGAGCCCGGCCAAGCCGATCCTCGGACCGTCCGGACCGTGGCCGCGGGCCCGGCCGGCGGACCGATCACGATCGACGGCGTCCTGTCCGAGCCCGCTTGGCGGACGCCCGGCGCCGGCGGCTTCACCCAGCGCGACCCTCTCGACGGCCGGCCGGCGACCGAGGCGACGACGGTCTGGGTCGCCTTCGACCGCAACAACATCTACGTCGCCGCCCGGCTGGCCGACGCGGAGCCCGGCAAGATCGTCGGGCGTCTCGGACGCCGCGACGGCGAGCTCGAGTCCGACTGGTTCGACGTCGGCTTCGATCCCTATCACGACCGGCGCAGCGGGTACTACTTCGGCGTCAATCCCCTCGGCTCGATCGAGGACGGGACGATCGCTAACGATACCGACCTCGACGCGACGTGGGACGGGGTTTGGGAGAGCGCGGCCCGCATCGACGACGCGGGCTGGACGGTCGAGATCCGCATTCCCTTCAGTCAGCTCCGCTACAAGCCGGCCGCGTCCCAGGTCTGGGGCGTCAACTTCGTGCGCATCATCAAGCGCAAGAACGAAGAGGATTGGTTCGCCTGGGTACCCAAGGAAGACGGCGCCCTGGCCTCGCGCTTCGCCGAGCTCACCGGCCTCGCCGGCATCGCCTCCGGCAGGCGGCTCGAGGTCTGGCCGTTCGCCCTCTCGAAGGCCACGCTGAGCCCGGCCGTCCCGGGCGATCCCTTCCACCGGGGCCACGAAGCTTCGGCCGGCGGCGGTCTCGACCTCAAGGGCGGGCTGAGCAGCAATCTGACGCTCGACCTCTCCGTCAACCCGGACTTCGGCGAGGTCGAGGTCGATCCGGCCATCATCAACATCAGCGACGAGGAGACCTATTATCAGGAAAAGAGGCCCTTCTTCATCGAGGGCTCGAGCCTCTTCAATTTCGGGAGGGGCGGGCCCAACGTCTATCGGATGTTCGGCTGGGAGGACCCCTTCCTCTTCTACAGCCGCCGCATCGGCCGGAGCCCGCAAGGCCGGCCGGCGACGGCGGGCTTCACCGACGTCCCGGATTGGACGACCATCCTGGGCGCCGCCAAGGTCACCGGCAAGATCGGGCGGGACTTCAACCTCGGCGTCGTCGGCGCGGCCACGGCCCGGGAGAACGCCCGGATCGATCTCGACGGGGTCCGTTCGACGGCCGAGGTCGAGCCGTCGAGCTATTACGGCGTCGTCCGGGGCCTGAAGGAGTTCGGACAGGGGAGGAGCGGTCTCGGCTTCATGGCCACCGGCATGGCCAGGGACCTGCGGCCGGGCCAGCTCGAGGATTCCCTGTCCCGCGACGCGTTCGCCTTCGGCGTCGACGGCTGGACCTTCCTCGACAAGGACCGGGGCTGGGCCTTGGCCGGGTGGGGCGCGGCGACGACCGTCCACGGCAGCCCGGCGGCGATCACGGCGCTTCAGCTGGGGCCCCTCCACTATTTCCAGAGGCCGGACGCGGATTGGGTCCGTGTCGATCCGAACGCGACCTCGCTCTCCGGCTGGGCCGGCCGGCTCTATATCAACAAGCAGAAGGGCAACATCGTCTTCAACGCCGCGCTAGGCGCCATGTCGCCCGGCTTCGAGGCCAACGACCTCGGCTACCACAACCGCGGCGACGTCATCAACGGCCATGTCGAGGCGGGCTATCGGCAGCTGCAGCCGGGGCGCCTGTTCCGCAGCTGGACCGTCATAGGGTCGTACTACCGGAACCATGATTTCGGCTGGAACCGGGTCGGGGAGTACGTCTATCTCGACGCCAAAGGGACTCTCCTCAATTATTGGACGTCGGCCCTCCATCTCGACTGGGAACCGCCCAAGTACAGCCATTGGCTGACGCGTGGCGGGCCTTTCGCCTTTTACCCGGCCGGCGAAACGGTCCGCCTCGAGTTCGGCGGCGACGACCGCCGGCCCCTCGTCCTCGAGGGCGGCGCCCAGTACCGCTATCACCCGAGCGGCGGCTACAACTACACCTTCTTCGCCGGTCTCCTCTGGAAGCCGAGCCCGAACTTCAACCTGGAAGTCGGACCGGGCTATACCTGGCGCTATTCCCAGGGGCAGTGGGTCCGGAGCGTCGTCGATCCGCTCAAAACATCGACCTACGGCGTGCGCTATGTCCTGTCCGACATCGTCCAGAAAGAGGTGAACATCGAGACCCGGGTCAACTGGACGTTCACGCCGCGGCTCAGCTTCCAGGCCTACCTGCAGCCATACCTCGCCGTGGGCGATTTCTCGGCCTTCAAAGAGCTCCGTGCCGCCCGGACATTCGATTTCGATCTTTACGGCGCCTTCGACGGCTCGACGATCACCCGCTCCGCCGACGGCGTCTACACGGTCGACCCAGACGGGCCGGAGGGGCCGTCGGCGCCCTTCACCTTCGCCGACCCGGACTTCAGCCTCAAGTCCCTGCGGGGGACGGTCGTCCTGCGATGGGAGTACCGGCCGGGGTCGATGCTCTATCTCGTCTGGACCCAGAGGCGGGCGGATAATTCGGAGCCCGGAGATTTTGACCTCTGGCGGGGCATGGGCGACATCCTTCGGGCCCCGGGCGAGAATATCTTCATGATCAAGTTCACCTACCGGTTCGAGATCCGCTGATCCCTAGTCGCACGTCACCAATCGGACGATGGTGGCGCCCCAGCCGCCGGCGTCGAGGCCGGCGTCCCTGAAGCTCGCGACGCGCGGGTCCTTCTCGAGGAGGCGGTGGACGATCGCCTTGAGCGTCCCGGTGCCTTTGCCGTGGATGATCCGGATCTCCATGATCCCCAGGCGCAGGCATTCGCCGATGTACTCCGGGACGAGGTCCTTGACCTCCTTGGGACTGAAGGTGTGGAGGTCGAGGACGCCGTCGATGGGGAGCTTGAAGACCTCGTCCTCGGCCATGCCCCGATTTTAGTCCAAAGCCGGCCCGAATGGTACCCGACGCGGTTTGACAACCGGACCCGACTTTACTAGACTAGAGGCGCTTTTCGGGGCCCGCTAGCTCAATTGGTAGAGCAGCAGACTCTTAATCTGCGGGTTGTAGGTTCGAGTCCTACGCGGGTCATTTCCCTTCTATAAGCCCTTCCTGGAGCCCTGCCGGCACGCTGGCGCTGAACTGTCCCTTTCTCGTCCTCCTCCCTATTTCGAGAAGGGCCGAGAGCGTATGAAGGCTGGAAGTCACCGTGCCAGCAACGAAAGAAGTCGGTCGGGCGAATAACCTATGGATTTGGAGGCGACCCCATGAAGAGATCCCTGTTGACCCTGCTGGCATTCCTCGTTATCTCGGCCTCGGCCCTGCCGACGGTCGGTTCGGCCGGCTCGGCAAGTCCTATCACTCTGACCCCCATCGCCAACTCGGGCGTGCTCGTCGCCGCGGGCGGCTCCAAGGTCCTGATCGACGCCCTTTTCGATAAGCCCAACCCCGAATACAGGGCTCCCGCCGCGGATCTCATCGACAAGATGATGAAGGGCGCGGCGCCGTTCGACGGCGTCGACCTGGTGCTCGTGACCCATAACCACTCGGATCATCTCGATCCCGCCCTCGCGGTCCGGTATCTGGAAGCGCAGCCGGAGGCTTCTCTTCTCGCTCCCGCGGACGCGGCGGCCGAGATGCGAAAGCTGTCGGCGGATTGGACAAAGATCGAGCCGCGCATCATCGCCCTGGACCTGAAGATCGGGGAAAAGGCCGAGCGGAACATCAAGGGCATTACGGTCACGGCCTTCCGCACGCTCCACGGCGGGAGCGCGACGCCGATGAACCTCATGTACCTCTTCGAGATCGGCGGCCGGCGCATATTTCACGAGGGCGACTCCAACGCTCTTCCCGAAGAATGGAAGAGTTTCGGCCTGGGGCGCTCTCCCATCGACCTGGCCTTGGTCCACTTCTGGTTCCCCTTCGTTCCCGACCGGGCCCGCATGCTCCAGGAAGACCTCAAGCTGGTCCACATCGCGCTCACCCACCTTCCCATCAAAGAGGAAGGCCGGTATCCGGATATGGTCGATAAGGTCCGGACTTACTACAGGGACCTCATTCTCATGCCTCCCGGCGCACCGTCCAAGATCCTGGATTGATGTCCCTCGAATCCCGCCGCCGGGAATCTTGACAACCTTTTAACGCCGCCTTTACATCTCCTTGACAACTCGCCGGCCGAGTTCCGCCATTAGTGGGGTTGGCGGAGGGACCCATGGTCTCCAAGACGCTCGTCACGTTCGGCTACGTCCTGGTCTTCTGGGGAGCGCTGCCGGGGCTCCTGGCCGCGCTGGCCGCGCTGGAGGAGCGCCTCCTCGGGCCCCACCTGCGCCTCCAAGGCCTTCGCTGGGCCGGGCTTGGGCTGGCCGTGGCCGCCGGAGCTATTCTGGCCGCGTCCATTCTCCAGTACTTCCGGGCCTCCGGCAGCCTTCCCATCTCGGCCTTCCCGCCCCGGAAGCTCATTCGCACCGGCCTGTTCGGCGTCTGGCGCCATCCCATCTATCTTTTCTCCGTCCTCTTCTTCAGCGGACTGGGCATCACGGTCTGGCCGGCCGGATTCCTCCTCGCCTCGTTCCCGGTCCTGGCCGCCGGGACCGTCATTTACGCCAGTTTCGAGGAGACCGGGCTCGAGAAGAGGTTCGGTCGGGCCTACGAAGGGCACTGCCGCCAGACCTCGATCATCCTGCCGGGCCTTCGGCAGCTCCTCCGCCCGGTCGCGGCCGGCCTCTGCCGCTTCTACTTCCGCTACGAAGTTTCCGGCCGGGAGAACGGAAAGATCGAGCCGCCCTTCTTCGTCGTTTCCGCCCACCGGAACTACCTGGACTCGGTCTTCATTTCACTGGCCCTGGGCGTTCCCGTCCATTTCATCACCACCTCCGAGCGCTTTCGCTCCCCCCTTTCCCGAGCTTTTTACTCGCGGCTCTGCGCGCTCTCCAAGAAGAGGTATACCCCCGACGTCCGCCACGCCCTCGAGATCCGCCGCCGCCTGGCCGAGGGTTGCGCCGTCGGCCTCTTTCCCGAGGCCGAACGGTCCTGGACGGGGGAGATGTGCGAATTCAAGGCCGGGGCCCTGAAGCTGCTCCGCGCCCATCCCGAGATCCCGATCCTTCCCCTCCGGCTTCAGGGGGCCTATGAAGCCTGGCCCCGCTGGGCCCCGCTCCCGCGCCGGACGAAGGTCGTCGCCCAAGTCGGGGAACTGGTGTTCGCGAGCGCCGGAGAATCGTGGCCGGCGTTCGAGGCCAGGATCAGGGCCCTCATCGAGCCACCGCGCGCCTCCCGGTCCTTGTCGACGCCGGTCTCCGCGAAAGGCATCGGGACCCTTGTTTACCGGTGCCCGGAATGTCGGAGCTTCGATTCCGTGCGTTCCGGCCGCGGTGAGGCTTTCTTCTGCGCGCGCTGCGGAGCCCGGTTCGAGCTGCGCCCGGACCGTTCGGTCCGGAGGATCGGGCGCGACGGATCGATCCCGCTGGCCGACCTCACGAAGCGGATCTTCACCGGATCGGCCGCCATGGTCCCGGACGGTTCTCCCGGCCGGCGTTCCACCGCCGACGGGACCTCGCTCGCCATCGACAGGGACGGCCGCATGAAGACCCGCGGGACGGGCCGGCTGGAGCTCACGGACGCCGGGCTCTCCTTCGATGGACCCGACGGGCTCGTTCGATTCGATCTGGCCGCGACGAGGGCCGTGGTCGTCGAGGGAGCCCGCATCCTCCAGATGTACGGGGGCCGCCCGCCCGTCTTGTTCCAGCTCACTTTGAAGGACCAGAGCGTCCTCAAATGGCAGCACCTCATCGCCGCCGAGGTCCGGCGCGCGAGGGGAAGCGGCCCGGACATGGCGTGAACCATGAAGAACAAGAGCTATGGACCGCAGATCGTCCGTCCGGGGCTTCTCGATCTCGCGCCCCGGCTCAAGAGCCGCGTCGTTTCCCGGTTCCAGGACCCCATCCTCGAGGCCTTCGGCCGCCTCGCGCCGGGCTCCTTCGCGGCCCGCGCCTTCGCCCGGGCGGCCCGGGTCGGGGTGGGCGCCTTCCTTTATTCGCTCAAGCTCGAGATCAACAACCGCTGCCCGATGAACTGCCGCATCTGCTATGTCCCGCGGGGCGACCGGGAGATCCCGCTCGAGACCCTGAGCCGTCTCTTCTCGTCGATCCGGTCCCACCACGTCCGGATCGAGATCCTGGGGGGCGAACCGCTTCTTCATCCCGACCTCGTCCGGATCATCCGCGGGGCGAGGGAGGAGGCCCGCAGTCCTTTCATCACCCTCTACACCAACGGCACCCTGGCCACGGCCGGCCTTGCGGCGGACATGAAAGCCGCCGGCCTCGACGCGGCCATCGTCTCCCTGCTCTCGCTCCGGCCGCGGGTCCACGATGCCGTCACCGGCCAGCCCGGGTCCTGGGAGGCGACGGTGCGGGGCATAAACCGAATGACGGAGGCCGGCCTCAAGGTCTACACTTTCACGCCCGTCCTCCGGACCAACGTCGAGGACGTCCCGGCCGTCCACGCTTTTGTCAAGGACGAGCTCCGGGCCTCGCCGCTCTTCTACCAATACATCCCCCGGTCCGCAGCCGATCCCCTGAACATCCACCCCGAGAAATGGCGGCACGCCAAGCGCTGGATCGTGGATCGCGGCCCCGAGCACTGGGCCTTCGTCCGGAGATTCTTCATGCTGACCGGCAATTCCTGCTCCGGAGGGAACTTCGTCCTGACCGTCAAGTCCGACGGCTCGGTCCAGCCCTGTCCTTTCGTCGATGACGTGCCTTTGGGCACCATCTACGAGGACGACATCTGGACGATCTACAAAAGGAGGTTCCGCGCGACTCGCCTTCGTGAATTCAAGGCCCTGCCTCCCGAGTGCGGGGACTGCTCGCACCGGTCCGTCTGCGGCGGAGGCTGTCGGGCCGCCGCCCGCTGGTTCGGCGGCTACGGCCGCCGGGACCCGAAGTGCCTCGGCCCCCACTCGGGGCCCGTCACCGCGGCCGGGATCCTGGATTGCCTGCCGACGTTCTTCTGAGGCGTCCGATGGCGGAGAGACGATCGTTCCAGTTCGAGAAGTGGTACTTCGACCTGACGCTTCCAACAGGGGAGGTCATCTTCTTTTTCCTGGCCAAGACCCGCATCTTCGGCTGGAAGGACGCCCGCCTGAGCCTGACGTGGACTTCCCCCCGCCGGCCGCCTCTCCACGAGAGCCTGCTCCTCAAGGACGGCGAAGCGCTCTTGCCTCCCGTCGGAACCGCGGAAGGCGGCGCGGAGGTCCCGGTCCGGGTCAGCGGAGAAGGCCTATCCCTCGACCTCGCTTTCTCCCGCCACCCGGACGATCGTCCCGCAGCCAGGCCGATGATCATTCCGCGCGGCCGGAGACGGATCCTCTGGGAGCCCGTCCAAGGCCGGTCCCTCGTCCGCGGCGTCGTCCGCGTCGGGGACAGGACCTATGAGGTCGACGGTGTCGATGGCTATATCGACCGTCTCTGGTCGGATGTCTTCCCCTTATTCACCCCCGTCAAGACCCTCTATTGGGGGCGTCTCCACCATCGCGAGGGGAGCCTCGTCTATACGGTCGTCCGGGGGCCCAGGCCGCGGGCCTTCCTGACCTGGAATTCCCGCCTGAGCCGGCTGGAGTTCAAAGACGTCGATATCGTCGAGCACGACGGCGAGCGATCCGCCGTCCTCGGCCTGCGCTATCCCCGGTCCTATACCCTGACCGCCGGTGGTCCTTCGGCCGGGGTCCGGCTCGACGTCGAGAACGTCGTCCCGGCCGTCGAGACGGCCTTCATCGGGAACGAGAAACCAGCCCGGACCCTCGAAAGCCGGGCCATCGACCTCCTCGGCCGCCGGCCGAGAGGCGTCAAGTTCTTTTCGCGCGGCCGGGTCCGGATCGAGGACGGCGGCCGGAGCCTCGAGATCGAGGCCGCGGCGTTCTTCAGCGAGATCGTCAGGTTTTCCTGAAAGAGAGGACGATGGGCTCCGAACGATGCTTCTATCTCAAGGCCAGCCTCCTCGTCTATCTGGGCTATGCCCTTCTCTTCGAAGCCGTGGGGTATTATGCGGTGACGCTTCCGACCCGCGATCTCAGCCTGCCGCTCGACCGGGCGCTTCCGGTCATCTCCGCTTTCATCTGGCCCTACCTGTTGTGCTACGTCTTTCCCTTTTTGCCGTTGGCCGTGGTCAGCGATTGGCACCGCTTCAACCGGGCCGTGCTGGCCCTCATCATGGCCATCGGGGCCTCGTTCGTCGTCTACCTGGCTCTCCCCGTCGCTTTCCCTCACCCCGAGCTCGGGCCCGGATTCTCCGACCAAGTCCTCGAGTTCCAGTACCGGACGGATTTCCAGCCGGGGGCGAACAAGCTGCCGAGCCTCCACGTGGCCTACGCCTGGCTCGTCTGGCTCGCCTGCCTGAGGCAGGGACTGGGACGGCGGCGCGAGAGCGCGATCCTGCTCGCCGCCCTGGTCATCTCCGTGTCCACCCTCTTCGTCCGTCAGCACATCATCGTCGACGTCCTGGCCGGAACGGTCCTGGCCTTTGGG
>Ga0316628_100000284_pt1 | contig 31537 bp, 30 predicted proteins | sample OWC_Aug_M2_C1_D5_FD_207648 | JGI IMG/M metagenome (GOLD analysis project Ga0316628, IMG submission 207648) | Wetland soil microbial communities from Old Woman Creek delta, Ohio, United States - OWC_Aug_M2_C1_D5_C | ecosystem: Environmental > Terrestrial > Soil > Wetlands | place: USA: Ohio...
GGACCGGTCCTGGGCCGCTGGGTGGGAAAGGGGGCCGAGGTCGCCGGCGGACTGGTTCTCTTCGCGATCGCGGCCAAGATCCTCGTCGAACACCTCTCCTGAACGCCGCGGCTTAAAAGATCGTAAAGCGGCCGTCCTTCATCACGGTCTCCTTCTTGCCCCGCGGATATGTGAGGGCCGCCTCGGCGACGGCGACCCGGGGCTGGGTTTCCGGGATATAGATGCGGTCGAGGTGGATGACCGCGGCGGGCGAGGAAAAGTCCTTCGGTCCGACGATTCCCCCGAAATGCTCGCTCCGGCCGAAGGCGACGTGAAGGCCGAGCTTCTCGTCGAGGAGAACTTCCCCGACGGGCTGAAGGCCGAAATCGGCCAGGACGCCGAAACCGAGCTCGGCCATGTTGCCGTAGGCGGGCTCCCGCTGGAGGTATTCGAGCTCCGAGGTCGAGGTCGGTCCGGTGCTTTCGACCGCCACGGCCCGGTTTTTCTCGACCCGGTAGAGGACGATCTCCCCGCCGATTTCCACGGGGAGAACGCCGGCCGTCGCGCTGGGCGTTTTTTTCTCCCCTTCATACGGGGCGATGTAGGCCTCGCCGCTGGGCAGGTTGCCGGCCGTCCCGGTCTCCGGGAAGCGGCCGGTGGAGGCGTGGGCGGACCGGTTCCGCAGGTCGAAATGCATCCGGTATTCGAGACGGCCGTCGACGCGGAAGAGGACCTCGGCGCCGGCGGCCTTGTCAAGCCTCTCCTTCAAGTCATCGACCCGGCGGGCCACTTCGTTGTAGTCGATTCGTAAAGCCGGAATCATCGCCGTGGAAAAGCCGGGCATCGTGGCCGCCCGGAAGTTGTATTTCTTCGCGGCGACTTTCAGCGGAGCGGTCGTCGAGAATTCGGTGGGGGCGAGAATGATCTGCGATTCGGCCAGAACGTCCTCGAAAGAGGTCCGCAATCCAGCTTGCCCGAGGGCGGAGGTGTCGTCCGGCGGCAGGGTCCCCAAAAGGTAGGCGTCGAGCGGAAGGTCGGCGTTGTTCGATCCGACGTCGGCGTAGCCGTACAGGCGGATATCGTCCAGGGGAATTTCGAGCCGGTTGTCATACAGCGCCGCCAGCCATTCGAAAGCCATGTTCCGGCGGGCCGCCCAGGCCGGATTATCGAGGGATGCCGGCCGCGGGACGTCGACGAGAATCGACAAGATGGAATCGCCCGGAAGATGGGGAAAAACCGACCGGATAAGATCGACAAGTTCGCGGGAGGTCAAATTCGACATTAGACCGCCCTCCTTGCCGGTATTATACCTGAATTTTTTAAAAAAAATCAGACTCTTCCATTTTAAAGACGGACCTTGAGGCCGGCGATCAGGCCGGAGCCGAGCGTTCCGTATCCGAAAATCGTCTCGTACTTGACGTTGCCGATATTTTCCCACCGGCCGAAGATTTCCAGGCCGGCGCCGGCGGCAAAAGACAGATAAGCGTCGACGAGGGTATAAGCGGGGAGGATGACGGCCTGGGGGGTCCATCCGGAATAATCCAAATCGGGCCGTTCACCCAGATAGACGGCCGAAAGGCCGGCTTCCCAGCTTTTAGCCACCGTCCATTGGAGACTTGCGGAAACCTTGTCCTTCGGCCGGCGGAGCAGGGGCTCGTCCGTGTCGAGGTCAAGGGCTTTGAGCCGGGTGTATCCCAAGCGGACGATCAAAGGATCGAAGGGCCGGGCGTCGGCCGAAATCTCCCAGCCGTTTGTCCGGGCCCGCCCGATATTCACGTATCCCAGGGCATAATCGTAATCGATCAGGTTTCGGAAATCCGATTGGAAATAAGACGCCCCGAGGAGAACCGCCCCTCCGGCGAGCGATTGCTCGATTCCGGCGTCCCAGCCGAGGGATTTCTCGGGGAGCAGGGCGTCGTTTCCGACCGGGCCCCAGAATGTTCCCGGCGCGAACAATTGGTAAAGCGACGGGGCCTTGAAGGCCGTTCCGACCGTGGCTTTCAGCTTCGTCCCGGTCGCCTCGAGGATAAAAGCCGGAGCGAACCGCCAGGTCAGGGCTGCCCCGGCCCGGCTGTGGGCATCGAGACGGACGCCGGCCGTGGCGTGAAAAGAGCCGCCCAGGCGGAATCGATCCTGGAGGAAGATCCCGGCCCGGTTGTCCCGGCGCCCGGGAAAAACGCTTTCATATGGGCCCCAGGCGCTTTGGGAAAGATATTCGGAATCACCGGTTTCCCGCTCCACATCGGCCCCTGCGGTCAAGACGTGGCCGGGGCTCAGGAAAAAGTTGTTCTGCCAATCCATCCGGGTTCGGGAGCTCCGGTAGCGCCCCGACTCGGAGTCGAAGGGATGATCGATATCGACGGGATTTTCGCCGCGTCGCGAGGACCGGATGTAGGAGAGGCCGAAAATGGATTCCCAGCGGTCGCCGGCCAGGAGGGTGCGGGCCTGGGCCCGGACGAATCCGGTAAGATAATCCTGGACGGAGTTCGGATCGTCGCCATAAGCTCCGCCGAAGAGATCGAGGTCGGTTTCGGCCGAGATCCCCCGGAAAACCAGGTCGATTTCGGTTCCGCCTTCGAGCGTCAATCCGGCCCGGCCGGCCAGGGTCCAGTTCCGGTAGCCGTCCTTTTCCTTGTTTCCGGCGTACGCGGCGCCGGCCGCGGAAACGCCTTGGGTCGATTCCCGGGAGAACCCGAGGGCGTAGTGAAACCGCCCGGACGAGCCGCGCAAGTCTAATCCGCCGTTGAAGGTTCCGAAGGATCCGCCCGAGGCGCGAAGCGTTAGGGAAGGCTTGCCGGAACCGCGCGCCGTCAGGATGTTGATGACCCCGCCGAGGGCGTCGGAGCCGTACAGGGTGCTTTGGGGGCCGCGGAGAATTTCCACCCGATCGATCCCGTCGAAGGTCAAGTGGGCGAGGTCGAAATTCCGGGAGGGATTGATCGGATCGTTGAGCGGGACGCCGTCCATGAGGACGAGGACGTGCTCGGAATTCGCCCCGCGGAGAAAAACGGACGAGGCCGAGCCCGGTCCGCCGTTGCGGACGACGGACAGGCCGATCGTGTCGCGGAGGGCGTCCAGGACGGATGTCTTGTTCGCCCGCTCGAGGTCGGCCCGGGTGATGACGGTGACGGCGCTGGCGACTTCGCGGACCGGGGTTTCCAGGCGGGCGGCGGTGACGACGACCTCGTGGCGGAGCGGGGGTACCGTCGTTTTCTGGCTGTCCTCGGCCGGCGCCGGATAAAAGAGTGCCAGCAAGGCGAGAATAAGGGGTGCGGACATGTGAAACCTCCTCTTCCGACCCGAAGATTGGTTTCGCTTCGACCGGAGGTAGGTTTCCTGGCTCTCGGATCGTCCTCCTCCCGGGCCTTCCAACCCCTCACGGGGGCCGTGGCATTTTCCGGGATTCGTTCCCGATTACAGTAGCGGGGACTGCGTCCGCTTCACACGGACTTCCCTTCGCTCCGGTCTGCGATAGGCGGTATTGTCCAAAAGTTGGACGGAAATGTCAAATGGCACCCCAGGGGAAACGTCCCGCACGTTCACCGAATTCGATATTGTCCGATGCTTAAATATCCCTCTGTTTTGTCTTCCTGGACCACGGCGAGAATGCCGTCGCGGGAAATGACCGAAGAGGCAATCCAGTAATTCAAGTCGGGATTTGGAAAATGAAGATAAAAAGCGTCGATGAGATTCCCTTCGATATCATAGACGTCGATGAGGCGATCGGGGCCTTTGCTCAATCCTTCGGACGTAAACACCCACAGCCGATCGTTGAAAAAGCATAGATGAATGATGTCGTACTCATCTTTCGTCGGGGAGAATTTGCGGGAGATTCTTTTGTCTATCCGGCCCGTCTTTAAATCGATCCGATCGATACGGTATGTGTCGGAATGCAGGGCGAAAACATGGGAACCATACACGGCGAAATCCAACATCCCCTCCCGTTGCCACGTTCTCTTTTTTACGGAATGGCGCATCGGAATGTCGATGATCCGGGTGATCCGGGTACTGTCGGGAGAAATTCGATTCAAGGAGAATTCGGAATCGACAATTCCCTCGAGAACGATTCTTTCCGGATGCGAAAACATCTCGTCGATAAGGCCGAAGAGGTCGTCCTTGTTTGAAAACATTTGCCAGAAGCGTTTTCCGGGTTCGATCGGCCAATCCTTGACGAAGGTTCCGTTCGAAGAAAATCGCATCATTTTAGGAGGCTGGACGGCCTGAATATAAAATTGGCCGGCATGAAGGGCGAAACTGTAGACGGCCCGGCATTCGCCCGGCCCTTGACCTTCTTTTCCTACGCGCAGCGCCTGGCGGCCGTTCACGTATTTGTAAACGTACGGCCCCTCCGCGAAGTAAAGGGCGCCGTCCTCGTCGACCTGCAATCCGCGCGGGGCCGTGAGAATGAGCTCCTTCCCGTCATCGATGATATTCCGGACGCTTTCCAGAACGACGGTTCGTCCCCTTTTGGGGGGATTTGTCCGGTTTTGGGAAAAGGCCGATTGGGCGAGACAAACCAGAAACAGGAAGGGAAAGATCGCGCATCTTTTCTTGATCAAAGCGCGGAATGCGCTCACGAAACGATGATGATTCATCCCTGCTCCGGAATTCGACCGAATTATAGGCCTTATTCGAATCGGAGTTCAAATTCCCTTCGGCATTATTTCGGCGACTTACAACCGTGTTATAATGCATTTGTAAAGGGAATTTTGAGGAGTCCCGGCGTTCGGTCTCAAGCGATGTGGCCGATGTGAGACGATTTATTTTCATCGCGTTTTGTTGTTTTTCGGGAATTGTTATCGTCTTTTCCTATTCTAACGAATTTCAGAAAACCGAGATCGTCGTCGAAAATCTTCCCTTTTCGCTGAACCTCATCAGAACCATCGGCGGGATGGATGTTGAGGATCCACATCTCGCTTTTAATCAACCTTTTGATATCGCCTTCGATTCGTCCGGGTTCTTGTATGTTTTGGACATCGGAAATCGCCACATCCAAGTTCTCTCCCCGGGAGGTGCGTATTTAAAAACGATAAGCCGCTGGGGTCAGGGACCCGGGGAATTCGATAGCCCCGGTTCTCTCGACATCGATAAAGAGGGGAAAATATATGTTTATGACGGGGGAAGCCGCAGGGTCCAAATATTTTCTCCGGACGGGAATTTTTTGAGCGCGTTCTCCGTTAAAGAGACTTCGAGTAAGATTCGTTGTTTGAGTCAAGGACGTGTTGTTCTAGGAGAAATCAGATTCAGCCTTGTTCCGAAGTCCCATAAAGACTTCCCCAAGCTTCTCGAAATCCGGGATTCCGCAGGACGGATTGTCTCGGCGTTCGGGGAGCTTCATGATTATGAGGCTGACAGCTTGAATACATATGGGAACTGGATCGATCTGGACACGGCTCCGGACGGAACGATTTGCGTCTCCTTCAGGTATCAAAATCGTATCGAAAAATACGCGGCGGACGGACGGCTCGTTTGGAAAACCGAACGGCCCCTTTCCTTTTCAACGGAACCGATCGATAAAGGCTATATCCGTATCACCGAAAAATCCCGGCAAATCCAAGGCCCGACCATGAATACCTGCTCGAACGGAATCGCGGTCGATGGCCAAGGGTATATTTGGGTCGCGGGAATGGCCAAGCAAAGGCCGAGGGAACAATCCGAGTCCGTGCTGCGCCCGGATGCGGTTTCGAAAATCGGCAAGGATTCGGTCAAAAAGGATATCTACGACCGTCTTGAGCTCTATGATGAGAAGGGAAAGCTTTTGGGGTTCTATCCCATTCCTCACCCCGTTCATGTCATTCGCGCCGGCGGATCATCCCTTTTCCTTGTCGATCTCAAAGAAGCGAAGATTTATCAGTATCGGATCAAGGAAAACGCGGGGAAGCCATATGCGGAATAATCTTGTCCTAGGCCTCATCGGAGCGCTGGCTGTCCTTCCGACATCCGAAAACGCCGGCGCAACGCGGCAGATTCCGCGATCAAATGATATTCGCGTCGTCGCAAATCCGGAAACTCCGAAATTCGGAGAGTTCCGCCTGGAGTTGGAGAAAGACTTGGAGATAAAAGGCGCGGGCGACGGCCGGGATTTCAAGGGCCTCCGCGATATCGCGGTCGGGGCGGACGGCGCGATCTTTCTCACGGATTATATGGGCGGAGGACTTCATATTTTTGACCGGCAGGGAGTCTTGAAAAAAACGATTTCCTCCTTTGGCGATGAGCCGAAGGATTTCAAGCCCTACCGTCTTGGGCTTAACGACGAAACCGGGGATGTCGCTGTGTGGATGTATAAAACATTGAAGGAGTTTGATCGGGAGGGGCGCCGGCTTCGCGATTTTCAATTCCCGGATCCGCTCGGCCAGGACGGCCTGGTCATTCCGGGATTCGGATATCGGGCTATCTTTGAGGGCTGGTTGGATTCCGCCACGGTTCATCGTCTGGCCCGCTTTGAGGCGACACATCTCCCGCCGAAAATCCTTATGGAAGCTCCTTATACGATCTATCGCCGCAAAGAAGGCAGAATGGAGACTGCTTTATATCATTCATTTGCTTTCAAGATTCTTTTGGCTCAACGGGGACCGCGAAACTATGTGGTTGGATATTCCCGCGAGTATCGACTGGAAATCCGGGATGAGCATGACCGGCCGGTTTTACAGATAACGAAAGAAGGCCCTCCGCCGTCTTTCTCCAAAAACGAGCTCCGCCGTCTCAAGGATTTAATCTGTCAGGAACACAAGCCGTATTTCTACCGGCTTCTTTCGGACGACCGGAATCGGATTTACGCGGTCATCGACGATCCCGTGGAGGCGGCGTCCCGGCTCCGCTGCGACGTCTTCGGGAAAGACGGCGGGTATCTCTATCGATCGGAAATACCGCGGGGAACTCGCGTGATAAAGGGGGGATATCTATTCGCCCTCGCCTCCGACGGCCCGGATGATGATTGGACGGCGTTTATGCGCTATCGGATAAAAAATTGGGATCGGATTCTTGAGGCGGAACACTCTTTGCCATTCATTCAGGAGGTTTGGCGTTGAATACACATATGACGATGATCGCCGCGCTGATCCTTTTCTCGTCGAGTCAGCCGCTTTCGTCCATTCCGCAGGACTGGAAAGGAAAGATCCAAACGGACGGCAAAATAAAAACAATCGTCAATCCGAAAGATCCGCTGTACGGGGATTTGAAGCTCGATCTCAAGGAAGAGCTGGCCATCGGCCGGGAGGACGACGATCGATATCTTTTCAATCGCGTCCGGAATATCGCCGTTGACGACGACGGCCGCATTTATGTCGTGGATATCAGGAACAGGCGCGTCCAGGTTTTTGACGGCGAGGGACGGTTCCTGATGACCCTGGGAAGATCGGGGCAAGGACCGGGTGAGTTTCAATCTCCCGCGGAAGTCCGCTTCGGTCCCGCGAATTCGATATTTGTCAAAGACTCGATACAAAAAATCGAGATCTTTTCCAAGGATGGCCGGTATGAAAAGACCATGACAGTCCCCCATATTCTCGAATCGTTCTATTTCAACATGAACGGAGAGGTTTTGGGGGCGATTTGGACGGTTGACGAATCCGGCCATCGAAAGGAAATTGTCTCTTTAGACGAGAATTTCCGAATCAAGGCGCATCTCTTCTCGAAGCCGTATCTCCCGGCGTCGAAGACGACGAATGGCGTATACGTCATGACCCAGACGGGATATGAACAAGGACTCCTTTTGAATCAGAGGCCGAATGGATTTATCGTCGGTGATTCTTCGGATTATATTCTTTCTCTTTTGGACGAAAAAGGATCTCTTCAGCTCATCGTTAAAAAAGACGTCTCCCCCCAGCCCATTCCCGCGGATATCAGGAAAAAATATCAGGATTATCCCTTGCCGGAGCACGCGCCTTTTTATGATTCGTTCCTGTCCGACGACCTGGGCCGTATCTATGTCTTTACGCGAGAGGAAGAAGCGAAAGACAAGGAACGCCGTGTCGCCGATGTTTTCAATCAAGACGGATATTACCTTTACCGGATTGAGCTCCCCGGGACGCTCCAGGTGATAAAAAAAGGAATTCTTTATGCCCTGGTCATCGACAAGGAAACGGAGCTGGAGCAGATCAAACGGTTCAAAATCATGAATTGGGATTCGATGCGTATGAAGTGAACCGGTTTCCGAAGGGGATTAGCGACAAGCCTTGACATTTGGCTTACATGTAATTACAGTAATTACATCGGCGTTTTTAAAGAGGCTTAAAATGAAAATCCAGGAGCTAAAAGTCGCCCGGATCGGCAACTCACGGGGGGTCCGCCTTCCGGCTTCGTCATTACAGCGTTATGCCGTGGGCTCCATGTTGGTCATGGAAGAACGAGCCGAGGGGATCCTTCTCCGGCCCTTGGGGCCCGCCGTCGAGAAGCTAAGCTGGGAAGACACGGCCCGGGAAATGGCGTCTGCGAATGAAGGCTGGAGCGAATGGGACGCGGTGGACGCGGACGGATTGGATTCCGTCCCCTGGCAAGTGTCGTCCGGGAAGGGGATCAGGGAAAAGAAGGCCGGTTATGAATCAAAGAAGCGCGTCGATAAAGAAGTCATAAAACGTTATGAAATGCGCTGGGCAATTCTGGATCCCGCCCGTGGAGCGGAAATGGCCAAGACCAGGCCGGTGATTGTCGTCAGCCTGGATGAACTGAATAAGCGGCTTCAAACCGTAACAGTCTGCCCGATAACCAGTCAGCTTCATCCAGCCTGGAGAGGCCGCCTTCCGATTCAGTGCGCCGGCCGTCCGGCGGAGGTCGCCGTTGATCAGATCCGAACCATCAGTAAAAGCCGCATGGGATCAAGAATCGGGGCTATCTCCAATGGCGAAGCTTCAGCTCTTCGGCGGATGATCACCGAGATATTCGGGGAATGATGAGGGGGGGCTCAAGGGTCGCGAAGGATCACCCAACTATCAGAAACGGAAATCATGGTGCCCTGACTCCGGGCGAAATCGCCCGTCGTGTAGGACTGGCCTCGGCTCGCAAGGCGAGCTAAGCATCAGAGGGAAACCTGTAAAGGGTGCCCGTCACCCAACTATCAGAAACGGAAAGCGTGGTGCCCTAGCTCCGAAGCGTCGCGTAGGACTGGCTACGGCTCGCACAGCGAGCAGGGCCTTGTGTGTCAACACTAAAATAAGTCATGGCGAAATGCTACCTCGCCCCGACTCACAAGGTTCGTGTGGGATTTGCTTCGGCTCGCAAGGCGAGCTAAGCATCAGAGGGTGAGCAGAGAAGATTCGCCGAAGGCGACGTCGGAACGTTGTCCCGACTCACAAGGTTCGTGTGGGATTCGCTTCGGCTCGCAAGGCGAGCTAAGCATCAGAGGGAACCCTGTAAAGGGTGCCCGACACCCAATTATCAGAAACGGAAATCATGGTGTGCTGCAGCCTAGGATAAGTCATGGCGGAATGCTTCATTGGAGGGGTGGCAGAGAAGATTCGCCGAAGGCGACGTCGGAACGTTGGAGGGGAACTCTTAAAAAGGGGTCTCCTCCAACAGGGAAGAGGTGGGGATGACCCGCCCGGCGTTACAGGCGGGCCATCCCCGGAACGGAAAGAAGCGCACTATGGAGAGGAGGAGGGTAAAGGAGGTATTCGCGCTTTCTTGTTTCTTGCATTCCATTTATATAAACGTAACGAGTGGGCAAAGAGTTGCGGGGTTGTCGCGCAATTTATGAAGGGAGGAGAGAGCTGCGAATTATTCGGAATAAGGGAAATTAAGGCAGAAATTCACTAACTTATTGATTTTAAAAGATTTGCCTTTGCCCCTCTTTCTTACTTTTCTTATTATACCATACTCCATTATCACAAATCAACATATTTTTTCGTTTTTTCGATATTTTTCTTCAGGGAGGGGGTTTCGACCGGATTCGGGGGATAACTAGGGGTTCTTTTACCTGATTCCGGGGCTAAGGTCCTTAAAACAGTCCTGAAAAAGGGTCTTTTGACCGGAAAGCAGGGTTTAATTAGAATAAACGGGCCCTTAACCCTGGAGAATGACCATGGATAATGCCGGCTTCCGGAAGTACGCCCACGAATTCGTCGATTGGATCGCCGATTATTTCGAGAATGTCGAGCGTTTTCCGGTCATGTCCCGGGTCAAACCCGGGGAAGTCCGTTCGAAGCTCCCCGCCTTGCCGCCTCAATCGGGCGAATCCATGGACCGGATTTTCGCCGATTTCAAGGAGATCATCCTTCCCGGGATGACCCATTGGCAGCACCCGAACTGGCACGCCTATTTCCCGGCCAACAACAGTCCGGAATCCGTCCTGGGCGAAATGCTGATGGCCGGGATGGGAGCCCAGGGAATGAGCTGGGTGACGTCGCCGGCGGCCACGGAGCTCGAGGATCTGGTGATGGAATGGCTCCGGCGGATGCTGGGCCTTCCCGAAGGGCTGTCGGGCGTCATTCAGGACACGGCCTCGACGGCCACCCTGGCCGCCCTGCTTTCGGCCCGGGAGCGGGCCACCGGCTTCGAGTCCAATGAAAAGGGGCTGCGGCGGCCGCTGATCGCCTATTCATCCCGGGAGACGCATTCGAGCATCGAAAAGGGGATCAAGATCGCCGGATACGGAAGGGAGAACCTCCGGATCATCGATACGGACGCCGCCTTCGCCATGATCCCGGCGAAGCTGGAAGAGGCGATCATGCGCGACAAAGCGGCCGGGCTGCAGCCGGCGATCGCCGTGGCCACGCTCGGAACGACATCCTCGACGGCGGTGGATCCGCTCCGCTCGATCGGGGAGATCTGCGCCCGCCAGGGCCTCTGGCTCCACGTCGACGCGGCTTATGCCGGCACGGCGGCCGTCTGTCCGGAAAACCGCTGGATCCTGGACGGGGCGGAATACTTCGATTCCTTCGTTTTTAATCCCCACAAGTGGATGCTGACGAACTTCGACTGCTCGGCGTATTTCGTCAAGGATCCGGGCGCCCTTGTGCGGACGTTCGAGATCCATCCCGAATATCTGAAAACGGGCGTCGATCCCTATGTCAAGAATTTCCGGGATTGGGGCATCCCTCTCGGCCGGCGCTTCCGGGCCCTCAAGCTGTGGTTCGTGATCCGGTCCTACGGGATTGAAGGGATTCAGGCGTTCGTCCGGGAACACCTGCGCCTGGCCCAAATGTTCAAGGGTTGGGTCGAGGCGGAACCGAATTTCGAAGTCCTGGCCCCGGTTCATTTCGGCTTGGTCTGTTTACGCTTTAACGACGGCCGGAGCGAGGAAAAGTTGACCGAACTCAACCGGGATTTGATGAGCCGCCTGAACGCCTCGGGCGAAATCGGCCTGACCCACACGGTTTTGAACGGGAAATTCACCCTCCGGCTGGTCATCGGTTCGCGCTTGACTCAGGAACGGCACGTTCGCCGGGCTTGGGACCTGATCCGGGCTAAGGCCTCAGAGATTACTTCGGCTTGAATAATCCCGACGGGTTCGACCCCAAAAGCCCGGCTTTAACCAATGCGGGATCCGTCACGTGGAGGTGGCGGATCTGGGCGGGCGTCATGACATCGTAATGGCGGGCCCGGTCGAGGGCGTCGCCGATCCAGCTGACATCATCCTCCGCCGTCATCCAGTTTCGAGCGTCGAAGCGGCTGAGGTCGAACGGAATGGAATACTGGCGGAGCGTTTTCTGGCCGATCGCGTTGAAATAGACGTCGAAAAACGACATCATCAGCTCGCGGATCGTCCGGTAGACGGGCTCCCGGAAGCGGAGGACCGTGAAGTTCGACTTGGCCACGCAGCCCCACGCTCCGTTGTGCCTGAAAACCGCCAGAACATGGTCGTCATCGTTCCAGGACCGCATGTCGACCAGCAGAGGCGGCCGGCCGTGGTAGCGGAAGATCGCCGCCGCCAGCATCGCCCCTTCGAAGCAGTTGGCCTTCCGTTCACGCAGGGCTCTCCGGGGCGAGGCCGTCCCGGAGACGGGATCGTATGCCAGCCGGTTGAGAAAATGCTGGAGCTTTTCCGGCGTCCGGAGCGGATCGAAGACGGCGCGCTCGGCCGCGGTCCAGACCCCTCGCTTCCGGTCGATCCTCATGTGCGCCGCGTCATCGGAAAACCTCTCTCCGGGAAAGGACCGGACGGTTATTTGACAGGCGTCAACCAGCGGCGGTATTTGGGATTCGCTCCCCCGACGATGTCCATATAGGCCTTCCGGAGCTTGTGGGTGACCGGTCCTGGCTTTCCGGGCCCGATGGTCAGGTTACGCCGCGGGGCGTTTCGATCGGAGCCGTCGACGAGATTGATGACCGGGACGACCTCGACGGCCGTGCCGGTGAAAAAGGCTTCGTCCGCGCCGGTCAAATCCTCGATTTCGATCGGTCCGATCGACACCGGAATCCCCAGGTCCTCGGCGATCTCGATGATGCTGGTCCGGGTGATTCCCTCGAGGATGGATTCCGTCCGGTCGTTGGTTTTGATCCCCCCGTTTTTGACGACGAAGAGATTTTCCCCCGGGCCTTCGGCGATCCGGCCTTCCATGTTGAGGAAAAGGGCTTCGTCGATTCCCTCGGCCCGGGCTTCCAGGCCGGCGATCGTGGATTGGACGTACGCGCCGCCGAGCTTGGCCCGCATGTCGAGCTGGCTGTGATGGACCCGCCTCCAGGGGCTGAGGAAGGCCGTGATTCCGTTGAGCGCCGCCTCCCCCATGTAGGAGCTCCACTCCCAAACCGCGATGACGAGCTCCGGCTTGCTGGCCTTGGGGATCAACCCGAGATTGCCGTAGCCGTAGTAGAAGAGAGGCCGGATGTAGCAGGATTCCATCTCGTTTTCCCGGACAGTCAGCTTGATGGCCTCGGTCACGTCCCGCTTGTTGTACGGGACGGTCATCTTGAGGACTTCAGCCGAGACGAAAAACCGGTCGACATGCTCGGGGAGACGGAAAATCATCGGGCCTTCCGGCGTGTGATAAGCCCGGATTCCTTCGAAGGTGGAGGTCCCATAATGCAGGGCATGGACCATGGAATGGAGGGTCAGGTCGGACCAGGGATGAATTTTCCCCATATGCCAGAATTTTTTGGCCTTGGGGAATGAAGACGTATCGAGCATTCCACACTCCTTGGAGGACAGTTGGATTCTACCGGGGAGCACGCATGCTGAAGGGTAAAATTAGCATAAAAAAACTCAAATGGAAAGCGACGCCGGCTCGTAGAAAATCCGGCCTTGATGGTCGACCGGCCGGATTTTTTCCCGGAGTTCCAGCGCCCGGCAGGCTTTGCGGACGCCGGCCGGAGACGCCCCAAGGGCGCGGGCGATCGCCGCGGCTGTCTCCGGCCTCCGCCGGACGAAATCCAGAATGCGGGCGGAAAGATCGGCTTCTTCGGCCTCCCGGCTTTTTTTCGAGAAAGCGGCGATGATCTCGGCGGTTTCCCCCAGATAGGACCTGACCTTTTCCAGCTCGCGGAGCGAAAGCGGCCGGGCCGAGCTTTCGGCCGGCGGCCGGACGACCGTGTTCAGCTGGACCCGGTCGGGCTTGATCCGGGCGATGGCTTTTTTCAGGGCTCGAAGCTCAGCGGCGCCGTCGTTCATGCCCTTGACCAGGAGGACTTCGAGCCAAATCAAGCCCCGGTATTCCTTTCGAAACGCGGAGAGCCCCGCGATGATCCGGGCGGCCGTCAGGGATTTGTGGGGTCGATTCACCATCCGGAAACCCGCTTCCGTCGCTGCGTCAAGGGAGGGGACGACGATATCGGCCGCGGCGACGGCCTTCCGGACCGAAGGCCGGGTGAGAAGCGAGCTATTGGTGAGCACGATCACAGGGACCGGGGTCAGGCGCTTGATTCCCCGGATCAACCGGCCGATCCCCGGATGGAGCGTCGGCTCGCCCGATCCCGAAAACGTGATCGCGTCGACCCGTTGGCCGCTTCGGAGAACATCCGCGATTTCCTCCAGGACGGCCTCGACCGGGACGAAGGCCTTCCGCCGCATCGTCGTGTGGCCGTACCCGCCGAGCTGGCAATAAACGCAGTCCATCGAGCAGGTTTTATACGGCAGGAGGTCCACGCCGAGCGAAAAGCCCAGGCGGCGGGACGGCACTGGACCGTAGAGATGCGGATGTTCGGCCATGTCGTTTGCCCTTCGGAAACGATTGCGATATCATAGTTTATCACTTCAAACAGGATGGAGCCAGATGAGCGGATATGGAATAAAGGAAGCGAAAGCCGGGCTGAAAGCCCCGCTTCCCGCGATCGAGACGTTCCCCAACCAATTTCCGGATTACGAGATCACGATTATAAACCCTGAATTCACCTCGGTCTGCCCGAAAACGGGCCTGCCTGATTTCGGGACGATCACAGTCCGGTACGTTCCCAAGAGCCGGTGCCTGGAGCTTAAGTCGCTGAAGGAATATTTCCTGGCCTACCGGAACCTGGGAATTTTCTACGAAAACGCTGTCAACAGGATCCTGGCCGATATCGTTTCGGCCGCCCGCCCCAGCCGGGCTTCGGTGACCGGGGAATTCAACGCCCGGGGCGGCCTGCTTTCGGTCATCGAGGCGTCCTCTTCCCGGGCCGATTCGAAAACGAAGGTCAAAGGCCGGTAACCGGGGTCCCTCCTTTATCCCTCGCCTCCTTCCCGCGTCAGAAAATGAAACCGAATCAAAACACAGACCCGGCTTTCGGCTGGAGCGACGTCTTCATGCTCGGGGTGATCGTCGTTTGGGGCTTGAATTTTTCCGTGATAAAAATCGCTCTCCGGGAGATGACTCCGGCGGGCTTCAACGGCGTGCGTCTGATCCTGACGGCGGTCATTTTCCTCGCGATCATGGCCGTCTCGGGCGAGAGCTTCCGGGTCGCCAAAGGCGACCTCTGGAAGCTGGCTTTGATCGGGATGGCCGGCAACGGCCTGTACCAGGTTCTTTTTATCAACGGCTTGAGCCGGACGACGGCCTCGAACACTTCGTTCATCCTGGCGATGTCGCCGGTGATGGTCGCCCTGCTCGGCGTTCTTCTCCGCATCGAAAAAATCCATTGGACGGCCTGGGTGGGCATCTTCGTTTCGCTGGCCGGGCTTTACCTGGTGATCGGGGCGGGCCACGACGGATTCCGTTTTTCGGGCGATGGATTCCGGGGCGACCTGATGATTTTCACCGGAACGATACTCTGGTCGCTCTACACCGTCTTTTCCAAGGGATTCCTGGAGCGCCTTTCGCCCTTAAAGTTCGCCTCCCTCACCGTCATTTTCGGAACCCTGACTTATATCCCGTTCAGCGCCTCCGCGCTCGTCCGGATTTCCTGGAAACAGGTGTCGCCGGCCGCTTGGGCCGGACTCTGTTTTTCCGCCGTGTTCAGCCTTGTCCTGGGCTACCTGATCTGGTACTCCTCGGTCAAGCGGGTCGGAAACGCGCGAACGGCCGTTTACAGCAATCTCACCCCGCTCTTCACGGCTTTGTTCGCTTACCTGTTCATCGGGGAATCCCTGGGCCTGCGGAAAATCATCGGCGGGATTATCATCCTGGCCGGCGTCTACCTGGCCCGGTCCGGGTATTACATGTTCAACCGGTGTCCGTCGGACGTCGGCTGATCCCGCGCCTCGCCCGGACGGGTTTACCGGAATCCGTAGATCCGATGGAGCTGCACGCCCAAGCGGATATCATCGAGCCCTTCGGCCGTCGTCTTTCGGACGAGGCGGACGGCCTGGGCCCGGCTTTCCGGGAGGTTTGATTCGGGCTGCAGGAAGATCGGAACGCCCGCCGGGATTTCCGCCCGGACGCGGCGGATGACGGAAAGATTCAGCTCCCGGGAGACGACCAGCTTGATTTCACGGGCCCGGCGCCGGAGGGAGGGGATGACGGCATAATCGGGCGGCTTTGGCGATATCGTCACCCAGTCGATATCGCCGGGCCCGGGCATCGTTCCGTTGGTTTCGACCTGGACGCGGAAGCCGTCATGCCGGAGCCGGTTGACGAGCGGCCCGACATCCTGGGCCAAGGGTTCCCCTCCGGTCAGGCAGATCCACCCGCCCGCCTTGCGTCTCCCGAGCCGCTTGACTTGAGCCGCGATCGTGGCGGCCGACATGGCCCGGCCGCCTCGCCAGGCGTATTTGGTGTCGCAGAACGAACAGCGAAGATTGCAGCCGGCCAGGCGGACGAAAATCGACGGCCGGCCCATGCGGAGGCCTTCCCCCTGGAGACCGGCGAAGATCTCAGCGATCTTCAGAGTAGGTCGCGGAGGCATCCTCGGATTCCCAGACCGTCACCGCCCGGACCGGAAAATGGGGCTTGAGGTCTTCGAAGAAACGGCGGGCCAGGTTTTCCGCCGAGGGATTGAACGGGTAGGTCTCGTTAAGGAGGGCGTGGTCAGGGAGGATTTCGGCCAGCTTGGCTTTGATCAAGGTGAAATCGATGCCGAGGCCTGTCGCGTCGAGCTCGGCGACGGAGATCTCGACTTCGACTTGAAACGTATGGCCGTGGACCTTTTCGCATTTGCCCTTGTATTCGCGGAGAAAATGGGCGGCCGAGAAACGGTCCCGGACTTTGAGGGTCCATCTCATCTCCGTCCTCCTTTGTTCATCCTCTCGACCAACGGATCGGCCGCCCCAACTTCCTTGAAGGCCCGGGCCCGGAGGAGGCAGGCCGAACAGGACTCGCACGGCTTTTCCTTCCCCGAATAGCAGGTGATGGAACGGGAGTAGTCCGCCCCCAGGGCGAGGCCGATTTTGATGATGTCGGATTTCCGCAATCCGAGGAAGGGAGCCCGGATTTTGAAGCCGGCGGGGCCGAAGGCCTTCGACGTCCCCGTCCGGACGGCCCGCTCCATGGCCCGGACGAAAACCGGACGGGTGTCGGGGTATTCGGGCGAATCGATGATGTTGAAGCCGCAAATGATTTCACCGATGTTGTTTGTTTCGGCCCAAGCGGCGGCCAGGGCAAGGAGAATCCCATTGCGGAAAGGGACGTATGTCGGGGGAAGGGGGGACTTGCCGTGCAGACGCGGGGCGCGGCGGTATTTCGGGACGGCGATGGCCGGGTCCGTCAAGGCCGAGCCGCCGATCTGGCCCAAGTCGATTTTCAGAATGGTTTGGGGAACGCCGAGGCGCCGGGCGATCGTCCTTGCGGCGCGGATTTCCACGCGGTGCCTCTGGCCGTAATCAAAAGTCAGGGCTTGGACCTCGGCCCTCCGGCGGAGGGCCCAATAGAGAGCGGTCGTCGAATCCAGACCGCCGGAGAACAGGACCGCGCTCTTCGTGATCATCTTCCTTCCCTCGCTTATGATATAAGAATAAGGAGGGGGGTTCAAATCACGGAAGGGGCGAAAGGGTGCAGCCTTTTCAGGCGCGTGTCCGTATGAGACAGTGACGGCCCTGCCGATCTCCGTCGGGGAGGATTGCGATGAGGAAATCACTCGGAATAACGTCGATCGTAATTTTAATAACCGGCAGCTTGACCGCCGGTCTTTTTGCGATCCAGACCCAGTCGCTGGAAGCGTGGGAAGCAAAAACTTTCGTGAAACAGCCTCCCGAGGTTGTGATGGACACGGCCGGCATCAAGCCGGGGATGGTCATCGGCGAGGTCGGGGCGGGGCGCGGGCGCTTCACCCTCTTTCTCGCAAAGCGCGTCGGCCCGACCGGGCGCATTCTGGCCAATGACATCGATTCCGCGGGATTAGACGTGCTCCGGGAAAGATGCCGGAAAGCCGGGCTCCTCAACGTCGAGACGATTCTCGGAAAAGACGACGATCCCCTCTTCCCGAGGGCCTCGCTCGACATGGCCTTCATGGTCTGGACATATCATTTCTTTGACAAGCCCGTGGCCATGTTGAAAAGCTTGATCCCGGCCTTGAAACCCGGCGCGACGGTCGTCATGGTCGAACCCGATCCCGTCCGCGGCCCCGGCGGCGTCGATCACGGGGTATCCGTCGAACGGATGAAGAGGGAAGCCGCGGAAGCGGGCTTCGTCCTGATCCGGGCCGAAACGTTCCTGCCGGAGGATACGATTTTCATTCTTCGCCTCAAATGATTCCGGCCTTTTCTTGACAGGTCTCCGGAGCGAAGGTAAACTTCGAAACCGGCGAACGAACATGCGCGAAAATCTTTTCGGGTCCGAAGACGGCGATCTTGTCCTGCGTGACGACCAGGCCGAATTTTTCATCGTCCTGGACGAGACCGCGCGCCGTCGCAATCTCGGCGCCCGCCTCCGGCTGATCGATTCCGGGGCGTTCTCGGTCGTCGAGCTCGAGCGGCTGGGCGCCGCCGGGGCGGACCTCTTCACGTCGGATAAGGCCGGCCGGACGCCGGCTGATCTCTTCATCTTGAATAGGGCCGCGAAAAGGGGAGGCGGGCGCCTTGTCTATTTTCATCACGGCCCGCTGGAAGCCAAGGCCGGCGATTCCGCCGCTCCCTCGTCCGCCCTCGCCGAAGCGGTCCGCGACGGCATGGCCCTCTTCCTCTCAAATCGCGAAACCGCCCGTTCCGCCGCCGACCTGTCCGTTCTCGCCGAAGAATCCCGTCGCGGCGGAAACCTCCTCGGGTACTATCATCACGGGCCGCTTTTTCCGGGCCTTTTCGAGCTCGCCCGTCGCGGGGCCTGGATTCATTTCGCCGCCGCGCCCGAAAAAGAGAATGACGATGTCCCGGTCCTGATCGCGATCGCCGCTGAAGCCGCGACCGCCGGCGGCGGGATGATCATTCACGTGGAACGGCCGTATTCCGAAAGCGCGTTCGAGGATCTCCTGGCCGCGGGCGCCGCCGTTCTCTTCCGGACTCCGCCGAGCGATTACCGTTCCCCGATCAGACGGATCGAAGAAACGGCGGCCCGCCGGCGGCTCGATCCCCGGGCGTATTACCTTTACAGCGACTTCATGCGCTGACCTGCATTATTCATAAATAATCCTGGACCCTACGCGCCTCGCCACTGAAGCCGGACGCTATGGGAGTGCGAAGATCATCCTGAGATAGTCCTGCGGCGCACGTCCCCGAAGCCGCGTAGCGTTCGACAGAATTCTTCGTTCTCTTTACGGCGGAGGGGGCCTGCAGCCATCTCGACTCGTGAATAACGCAGGTCATACCTGCATTCCGGTCTCCTTCTCTAACGACCCGTCCTTGTCCTGACAATGAGTTCATGGGCTGACATGTCCGGCTTTTTGACAGCACAAGGAATAGGGGGTCGACGGAATCGCTAATCAAACAATTTGTATTTTTCTTGACAAAATCTCTTGACATTTCCCTTAAATGTTCTATAACTACACATGAAGAATGAAATTTTGAAATCGAACAGCAGATGATTACGACGCAGGGAATCTATTTCAACCTGAGGCGGGGAGCCGAAGAGCGACGATGAACATTGCCTTGCTCATCAGCTCGAAAGCCGGAATGGCCGCCTCCCTGCGCCGTCGCGCCGCCGAATCGGCGGCCGCTCACGCCCTCAACGAGGAAGAGGGCGAAGAGCCTCCACTCGATGCCCTCGCCGAGTGCGATTCCGACGAAACCATTTCAGCCGTGGCCGCGGCCCTGCGGTCCCGGCACACGGTAACCCTCATCGAATCCGACGAAGAGGCCTATCTCCGTCTTCGCGAGCTTCGTCCCGATCTCGTCTTCAATATGTCGGAGCGCCTTGTCGGCCCCAACCGCGAGGCCCATATGCCGACGCTGTGCGAAATTCTCGAACTGCCGTACACCGGATCGGATCCCTTGACCCTGAGCCTCTGCCTCGACAAGTCGCGGGCCAAGGAAATCCTTTCCTATCACGGCATCCCCAATCCCGCGTTCTGGATCGTTGAACCGGGAGCGCCGATTCCCGCCGGGATCCTCTTCCCGGCCATCGTCAAACCGCTCTTTGAAGGATCGAGCAAGGGCATCAAGAACAATTCTTACGCGGGCACGAAGGCGGAGCTCGAAGCCCGGGTCCGGGAAGTGACCGGCGTCTACAAGGAGCCGGTCATCGTCGAACGGTTCCTGTCCGGCCGCGAATTCACCGTGGGCGTCCTGGGAAACGGACCGTCCCGGGAAATCCTGCCGATCGTCGAAATCGATCATTCGCTCCTTCCGGCCGGGGCCCATCCGATCTATTCCTACGAGGCCAAGTGGATCTGGGATACGCCCGACAAGCCCCTCGAGATCTTCAAATGCCCGGCCCGCATTTCCCCCGAGCTTCGGGCGGAGATCGAGGCCCTTGTCTCCGAAACCTGCCGGATCCTTCGGATCCATGACTGGTGCCGGATCGACGTCCGCCTGGACGAGGCCGGCCGGGCGAACATCCTCGAAGTCAATCCGCTGCCGGGCGTCCTTCCCAATCCCGAGGACAATTCCTGCCTGCCCAAGGCCGCCCGGACGGCGGGCTATGCCTACACCGATCTCATTCTCCGGGTCGTCGACGAAGCCGCCCTCCGCTGGGGGCTCGTCGGCCGGGAGGGCCGGTCATGAGCCCGCGGTCGATGAAGAACATCCTCGTGGGCATCGCCTTCAACGCCTACGACCCGCTCACGGCCAACAAGGTCGAACGGGCTTCCGAGGAATCCGTCGAGCAGACGGCCAAGGAAGTCCTGACCGCCGTCACCGAGCTGGGATACTCGGCGTTCATCATCCCCCTGCAGAAGAGCTTCATGCACTTCTCCCAGAGGGTCAAGACGCTCAACGCCGACGTCCTCATCAACCTCTGCGAGGCCTTCCTCGGCCGGCCGCAGCTGGAAGCCAATGTGGCCGCGGCCCTCGAGCTCCTCGGCGTCCCCTTCACCGGCAACGATTCGCGGACCTTGGCCCTCTGCCTCAACAAGTTCAAGACCAAGGCCGTCTTGAAGTCGTTCGGCCTGCCGACCGCCGCGGCCGTGCTGACCGAGACGCCCGACCAGAAAATCGACCTGCCGTTCCCGTTGATCGTCAAACCGAACACCGAGGACGCCAGCCTCGGCATCGGGCCCGATTCCGTCGTCCGCGACGAGGAGGCCCTCCGCCGGCAATTGAGCCACATCAGCGAGGTCTTCGGTGAGCCGGCCCTGGTCGAAGCCTTCATCGAGGGCCGGGAGTTCAACGTCGCGGTCTACGACGCGGAAAAGCCGGAAGCCCTGCCGGTCAGCGAGATCGATTTCACGGGGATGCCCGAGGGGCAGCCGAACATCTGCGGCTACGCCGCCAAGTGGCTGCCCGACGACGTCCTATACAAGACGACGCCGCCGATCTGTCCGGCCCAAATCGACGACGCCCTCCGGACCAAGCTCCAGGATATCGCGGTCAAGGCCTTCTGCGCCTGTTCCTGCCGGGACTACGCCCGGGTGGATTTCCGGGTGGATAAAAAAGGCCGACCGTTCGTCCTCGAGGTCAACCCCAATCCCGACATCAGCCTGAACGCCGGGTATGTCCGGGGCCTGGGGGCGGCCGGGATCGACTACAAGACGTTCTGGAAACAGATGATCGAAAAGGCCATAAGCCGGAGCAAAGTGAAATGATCCGCTCCATGACTTCCGCCGATAAGCCGGCCGTCCTGGGCCTCATCAGGGAGACGGGCTTCTTCCGGCCGGACGAAATCGCGGTCGCCGAGGAGCTCATCGATATCACCCTCGACCGACCCGATCAGAAAGATTACGGCATCGTCGTCGCCGAAGACGCCCAGGGCGCGGTCGCCGGCTATTTGACATACGGCCCGACGCCCCTCTCCTTGGGGACGTTCGACCTGTACTGGATGGCCGTCGACCCGCGGGCCCAGGGTCGGGGGATCGGAAAAGCCCTCGTCCTGTGGCTCGAGGAGCATGTCCGGCGGGAGGCCGGCCGCCTGATCGTGATTGAGACCTCGTCGACGGAAAAATACGACCCGACCCGGAAATTTTATCTCGGGCTGAAATACACCGAGGTCGCCCGGATCCCGGACTTTTACGGGCCCGGTGACGACCGCGTCATCTACACGAAGCACATGAGCTGAAGGAGAAGGGACCATGGACGATTGGTCACAGATCGCGAGAGGGAGCCTCAGGACGGCGGAGCAGGTGGCCTGCGCCTTTGACCTGGACATCGCCGAAGTCCGCAAGGTCTCCCGTCAGTTCAAGACCCTGATCACGCCCTATTACGCGGGCTTGATCAAGACGAAAGGCGACCCGATTTACCGTCAGGTCGTTCCGGACCCGGCCGAGCTGGTGGAAAACAGCGGCGTGGCCGACCCCCTGGCCGAAGACCACGATTCCCCCGTCCCCAGCATCGTTCACCGGTATCCCGACCGCCTTCTGTTTCTGGTCTCCCACCGCTGCGCCTCGTACTGCCGGTTCTGCACCCGCAAGCGCAAAGTCGGCGATCCCAGCAAGATCAATCCCCGCTACATCGAGGACGGCCTCGACTATATCCGGGCCCATGAGGAAATCCGGGACGTGATCGTATCCGGCGGCGATCCGCTCATGCTGAGCGACGCCCGGCTCGAGTTCATCCTGTCCCGCCTGCGGGCCATCCCGCACCTGGAGATCCTCCGGATCGGAACCCGCGTCCCATGCTTCCTGCCCCAGCGGGTGACTCCGCGGCTTGCGGCCATGCTCCGCAAGTACCATCCGCTCTACGTCAACGTCCACTTCAACCATCCGGACGAGCTGACGCCGGAGGCGGTGGCGGCCCTCGGCCTCCTGGCCGACGCCGGGATCCCCCTCGGCTGCCAGACCGTTCTCCTGAAAGGCGTCAACGATGACCCGCTCGTGATGCGGCGGTTGATGCAGAAGCTCCTGGCTGCGAGAGTCCGGCCGTACTACATTTACCAGGCCGATTATGTCAGCGGCACCGACCATCTCCGGACGACGGTCCAGAAAGGGATCGAAGTCATGGAAGCCCTTCGCGGCTGGACTTCCGGCCTGGCCGTGCCTTATTACTGCATCGACGCGCCTGGGGGCGGCGGAAAAATCCCGCTGCTGCCGAAGTACATCCAGTCGATCTCCGACGAACAGGTGGTCATGAGAAATTTCGAAGGAGAAACCTTCGTCTATCCGCAGCCCAAGACGGACCCGAAGGCTCCCGAGAAACGGGCCCCCCGCAAGGAGCGGCGCCCGGCGATCAGCCCCTGTTACGAGATGTCCGGCCTGCCGCCGATCGGCTGAGGCCGGGGACGGCTTAAGGCTTTTCCTCCGACAGGATCGGGGGAGAGGCCGCCTTTTCGAGATATCCCGGCAATCCTGTTTTCTGCAGGATCGCGGCGGCGTCTTCCGCCGATACGCCCATTTTCCGCCGGAATGATTCCAGGATGCGGATGATCGACAGGGCCACTTCAGCCGACCGGTCCGGTCCCTGCGGCCGGTCCTTCAGGAAGGCGATGGATTCGAACAGCACGGCGTTGGCTTCCTCGTAGGAGATCGGACGCCGGGCGCCGAAGGTCCGGATCCATTCCGGCCGGCCCAGGACGTCGTTGACGTGGAGCTGGATCAAGTGGGTCGCCCGCCCGATGAGCTTGAGATTGGAGGGGCTGACGTTGGTCATGGTATTTCCCACGACCTTGCCCAGCTTGGCCATGACCGCCGTGGAATGGGCGTTGAGAATCATTTTCAAGGCCATGTGCGCGCGGATCCGCATCGGGTCGTCGGCCGCGGAAACGGTCAAAGTCACGGCCGCGGTTCCGACTCCGCCCATCGCCGGCCCTTCTCCGGTCCGCTCCCGGATCGCGATCACCCCGAGGCCGGCCCCGCCTTGGGCCGCGATCCCGGCAAACCGGGCGAACGGCGATTGGGGATCCCGGCTCCGGTCCGCTTCGGGTCCGAGCAAGGCGCAAACGGCGAGATCGCCCTTTTGCGGGACCCGGGCGCGAATATTTGCCTCGCCGAAGGAAAAATCGTATAGAGCGGCCTGGTCATCGCCGGCCTGTTTCAGACTGCGGAGGGCTTTTTCCCGGAGATATTCGTCCTCGATTTCCGTTTCGAACGGCTTCCGATAGAGGAGCGGATCGAGGCCCCGGAATGGGCGGCCGAGAAAGACTCGCCAGGCGGAGGCCGCGTCCGGAGCCTCCGTCCAGACTTGGATCCAGCATTTCCGCCGGGATTCCCGGACGGTGTCCAGGGGGACCAGCCGGAAGGTCGGGCTGCGCTCGGTGCTGTCGATGAAGACGGTGATCAGCCCTTCACCGGCGAAATAAGTCGTCCGGTGTCCGGTTTGATAAGCCTTGGCTTCGCTTTCGGTCAGCCGGGCGATATCCGGAGCGATGCGCTTGATTTCCCCGAGAATGGGGGAAAACGCGGCCAACCGGCTTTCCAGCGTCGTTTCCGCGGCGAATCCGATCCGGGCCATCTCTTTTTTCGCGAGCAGCGGGCGGAGAACCCGTTCCACCGCCGTCTCCAGGGCGCAGCCGACCACGAACGTTTCGATCGTCGTCGCCTGCATCCGGGTCGACCCGGTGATGGCTTGCGGGCCGGTCGTCAGGTTGATTTTGGTGATGCCCGGTTCGTCCAGGACCGCCCGGCTCCGGGCGAACGGCCGGAGCTTTTCGTCCGGATTGTTGTAGATGAAAAAGAGGTTTTTCCGGGACTGTTCCGGGGCGAAGCCGGGCCGGGCCTTGGCGTCGTCCAGCGCGGCCATGATCGTCCCGATCACCGACGACGTCTCCCCGCCCTCGGTGACGCAAACGACGACGTCGCCGGCCTTGAGGCCGCGGTCATGAAGCTGGAGGCGGCCGATCAACGGAAGGTCCTCGAATCCCTCCAACGAGCTGATCAGGGCCCGGTCGGCGCCGGTCATCTCCCCGATCAACTGGTCTTCGATATTCGGATCGAGCCGCCCGGCGCAGCGCGACCAGGCGCCCGGGTCGCTTTTCACGGTTTTCCAAAACGGCCGCCAGAACGTGCTTTCGACCTGTTTGGCCAGCCGGCCCGTGGCCCCGCAGCCATAGACGTAGATTTTCCGGCGGCTGAGGATGGCGGCCTCGAACGCCTCGGTCAGGCGCCGGATCGCGCCGATTTGCCCCGGATCGCGGACAATCGCTTCGAGCTTGACCGCGATGTCATCGTCCACGCCCAGCAGCATCCGCAGCCCGCCCTCGGTGTCGCGGGCGATCCGGTCGCTCAGCGTCCAGGTTTTGGGATGGCGCTGTTCGGTCAGCAGGGAATGGAGTTGGAAGGCGGTTTTCCCGACGACGTAATCCACCGATTCGGGGGAAGGGACGATCCCCAGGAGCTTGAGGAGGTTCGATCCTTCGGGCGCGGCTTGTTCCGCCCTCACGGACGGGCTTGAAGCCGGGGCCATGAGGGCAATCGCGAGAAGGGCGGCCGCCGCGGCGGCGGGACGAAACAGGCCGGGCTTACCCGTACTGATGGGTGTCATCGAGGATGTCTCCGTCGCGCCAGGCCCGGGACCAGTCGTCGACGAGAAGAATAGCAGAGCCGCCGTCGGAAGTCGAGCAAACGACCCGGATCAAGCCGGCGTTGATGATCATCTTTTTGCAGATGAAGCAGGGGAACGCGTTCACCGTGGCGCCGGTTTCGGGAACGCTTCCGAAAATGTACATGTCCCCGCGGAGGAGGCTGACGCCGGCCCGGGCGGCGTTGATGATCGCGTTCTGCTCGGCGTGGACGCTCCGGCAGAGCTCGTAGCGCTGGCCGTGGGGGATGCCGAGCTTGTCCCGAAGGCAGAACCCGTGCTCGAGGCTGTCGCGCGTTTTGCGGGGCGCGCCGGCATAGCCCGTGGAGATGATCTGGTCGTCGCGGACGATCAGGGCCCCGATGGACCGGCGGAAGCAGGTGCTTCGCCGGGCGACCTCGCGGGCGATGCCGAGGTAGTAGTCGTCCTTGGTGACGCGCGGATCGGTCATAGAAAACCCTCCAGGCAGCGGTGGAATTCTTCGAGTGTGCCGTCGTTGCGGACGACGGCGTCCGCCATCTCAAAACAACGGTGGATTTGCTGGACCGCGGGATCGTTCCCCATTTCCTCCGCTTCCTTGCGGACGAATTCCTCCAGGGTGGACGCCGATTCGTTCCGGCCCCGGGCCATGACCCGCTCATACCGGAGAGGGGCGGGGGCGTCGATGGCCAGGAGAAAGAATCCGTTTTCCTTCCGGAAGCGCTCGACTTCGGCCGGATTGCGGATGCTGTCGATGACGGTGGGCCCGGACACCTGCTCGAGGAGCCGCCGGGCCAGGATATCGGGTCCTCCCGTCCGGCGGAGATCGTTTCCCCGGGCGATGAGATGGTCGCGGTCGGGAGGAAGGCCGTCGGCGGCCAGATCCTCCCGGATGATGTCGGATAGGCTCCGGTAGGCGTAACCGCGCGAAACGAAGAAGGCCGCGGCTTCCCCTTTGCCGGCGCCGTTGGTCCCGGTCAGCCCGATGAGGCGCCGCGCCGGGGTCATGCGCTTCCGGCCGCGGCCGCTTTCTTTTGGGCCCGGCGTTCCCGGCGGCCTTTCCGTTCCTTGCCGAAGAAGAAGGCGACCACGATGCCCAGGCAGTAGAGAATAAGCATCGGAACGGCCAGGATGCATTGGGTGATCATGTCGGGAGACGGAGTGATGACCGCGGCGATGACGAAGATGACCAGGACCGCGTATTTGAACTTCTGGACCATCCAGCGGGAGGTGACCAGGCCCATTTTCGCCAGGAAAAGGATGAGGATCGGAAGCTCGAAGACGAGGCCGACGCCGAGAAGCATCTTGATCGTCAAGCTGAAATATTGGCCGATGGTGATGACCGCCTTGAAATCCTTGCCCATGTCGAGGAAAAAGCGGCAGGTGAAGGGATAAATGACGTAATAGGAAAACGCTCCCCCTCCGATGAAGAAAAGCGAGGTGAAGGAAACGAACGGAACGACGTATTTCTTTTCCTTCTGGTAGAGGCCGGGGGCGACGAATTTCCAGAGCTGGTAGAAAACATAGGGGGAGACGGCGAAAAGGGCCGTCAGGAAGGAGACCTTGATATAGGTCATGAACGGCTCGGTGAGGGTCAAGTAGGCCATTTCCTGGCCCTCGGGCAGGAATTGGGTCACCGGCCGGGACAGAAAGGTGTAAATATCCTTGCTGAAGATGTAGGCCGGGATGATCGCGACGAAGATCGAAATAAAGGCCCGGAACAGTCGGGTCCGCAGGTCTTCGAGATGCTCGAGGAAGGTCATCTCGTCAGGAGATTTTCTGATCTTCCCCATTCCCGGTCAGGTCCTTCGCGATGTCCTTGGTGATATCAACTTCGCGGATGTCCTTTTTCAGTCCGTTCAGGTCGTCCTTGAGGGATTTGAATTCATCGACCCGGATCTGTTCTTCGAACTTTTCCTTGATCTCGTCGGTCGATCTCTTGAATTCCCGGACGGCTTTGCCGATGGTCCGGCCGATCTCCGGGAGCTTCTTCGGGCCGAAAACGAGCAGGGCGAGGATCATGATGACCATCAATTCCGGGAGGCCGATGTTTCCGAACATGTTTTATTTCGCCCTGCGAAAGCCTTCAAAATATAGACCTTGCCCCCGGGCAAGTCAAGGCGGGTGTTTTTTGCATCGGGCCCGGCGGCATGTTAAAATTGCCGTTCGGAACCCCATGAAAAACAAGGTGTTATTCATCGCCCTGGCGGCCGCCGCCCTTCTCGGCTCGGCCGCGCCGGCCGGGGATCCCTGGGACGAGGGACGGCGGAAGGTCGAGGACCTATCGGCAATCGTCCAGGCCGAATATTACAAGCCGGTCGATCCGGACGAGATGGCCCGGGCGTCCATCCAGGGGATGCTGGAAACGCTCGACCCCCATTCCAATGTCTTCGGTCCGGAAAACCTCGCCCGGATGACCGAGGAGCAGCGCGGGGCTTATTACGGGCTCGGGATTCAGATCCAGAAGCAGTTGGACCGTCTCGTCGTCATCGCCCCGGTCGAAGGCGGACCGGCCTGGCGGCTGGGGGTGCAGACCGGCGACGTCATCACCCACATCGAGGGCGAAAGCACGGCCCCCATCTCCGACCAAGACGCCGTTTCCAAGCTCCGCGGCCCCAAGGGCACGAAGGTTACGATCACCATCGCCCGGGAAGGCATGAGCAAGCCGTTCGACCTGACGATCACCCGCGAGGAAGTTCCCCTGTACTCGGTCCCTTACGCCTTCATGCTTAACGACGATACCGGGTATGTCTTCATCCGGTATTTCGCGGAGAATACGACCGAAGAGCTCGAAGCCAAGCTCGAGGCCCTGGCCAAGCAGGGGATGAAGAGCCTCATCCTGGATCTCCGGGGGAACACCGGGGGGCCGCTGCTCCAGGCCATCGGCGTGTCCGACGAATTCCTCCCCAAAGGCGCGGAGATCGTCTCGGTCCGGGGACGCAACAAGGTTTTCGACCGAAAGTTCCCCGCCACCCGGAATAACCCATACGAAAAAATCCCCCTGATCGTCCTCATCAACCAGGGCAGCGCCAGCGCCTCCGAAATCGTCGCCGGGGCGGTCATGGATCATGACCGGGGCCTCATCGTCGGCGAGGATTCCTGGGGCAAGAGCCTCGTTCAGCAGATGTTCCCGCTGTCCCCGGACACGGCCTTGGCCCTGACTATCGCCCGCTATTACACGCCCAGCGGCCGCTCGCTCCAGCGCGACTACTCGCACCTGGACGATTATTTCCTGGACACGAAGCAAGCCCCGGAAAACTCCCGGGAAGTGAATTACACGGCCAAGGGCCGGAAAGTCCTCGGCCAGGGCGGCATCACCCCGGACATCAAGGTCGAATTCAAGATTCTCCTCCTGACGGTCGATCTCAGGGTCCGCGGGGCTTTTTTCTCCTATGCCCGGAAATTCGTCGCCCACCAGACGCCGCTGTCGCAAAAATTCATTTTCCCCAACGATCCGGCCGGAACCCGTCCGGCCGCGGGATCGATTCAACTGTCCAAGGCTTTCCTGGCCGACGCCGCGATTTTGGCGGACTTCAAGGAATACCTGGCCTCCGCCCGGATCACGTTCGATGAAAAGAAATTCAAGGAGGCCGAGTTCGAGATCAAGCGCGAGCTCGAGCGCGAGGTTTCTTCCCTCTTATGGAGCGCCGAGGAGGGTTGGCGGGCTTTCGAGAAAAATGACCCGGTGATCCGGAAGGCCCTCGCCACCATGCCGGACGCGGCCAGGATGCTCCAATGAAAATCGCCCTCGGCTCGGACCATGCCGGTTACGAATTGAAAGCGGTCGTGGCCGGTTACTTGAGCGACATGAAGGTCGCCTACGAGGATTTCGGGTCCGCCGCGGGCGAAGTCGTCGACTACGTCGATTTCGCCGCGGCCGCCTGCCGGGCCGTCCTGGCCGGCCGCTGCGACCGGGCCATCCTGTTCTGCGGCACCGGGATCGGCATGTCCATCGCCGCCAACAAGTTTCCGGGGATCCGGGCGACAGTCTGCTGGACGCAGGGCACGGCCGAAGTGGCCCGCAAGCACAATAATTCAAACTGCCTGACCCTTGGCGGCCGGGTCCTGGACGATGGAACCGCCCTGGAGATCGTCAGGATCTGGCTCGAAACCCCGTTTGAAGGCGGGCGCCACGAGCGCCGCCTGGCGAAGATCGCCGAAATCGAAAAGGAATTCCGCGGGTCCTGAGACGGCCGGAAACGGTCCCGGGCCCCTGAGGAGGAGGAGATCATGGCTTCGACACTGTCCGAAAAAATCCAAGGCCTCATCGACCGCATCGAGCAAAACAGCCTCTGGCGCCAGCGGGAATGCGTCAACCTCATTCCCTCGGAATCGACGCCGTCGCTCCTGGTCAAGATGTGCGAGCTGGCCGACCCGGCCGGGCGTTACGCCGAGCACCGGACGATGAAGGGCGAGGAAGTGTATTTTTACCAGGGAATCGATTTCATCAAGGACGTCGAGATCGAGGCCCGCAAGGAGCTTTCGGCCTATTTCGGCTGCCACGACGTCGAGCTCCGTCCCGTCAGCGGGCAGATGGCCAACGAGGTCGTCTTCAAGGGCGTGACGAAATTCATCAACCGGGGCAAGGCCGAAGGCCAGGTCTCCCGCCGGATGCGGCTGGTGATGAACAACGACCTGGGCAAGGGCGGGCATCTCAGCTCCCAGCCGATGGGCGCCCTGTACAACTGGATCGAGGAAGACCCGGCCACGGGCAAGGAAAACGTCGTCAATTTCCCCGTCCGCAAGGACAATCCGTACAAGATCGACCTCGAGGCCCTGGCGGCGCTGCTGGAGGTCAAGAAGCCCGAGCTGATCATCTTCGGAAAGAGCATGTTCCTTCATCCGGAGCCGGTGGCCTTCGTCCATGGGATCGTCAAGGATTGGCCCAAGCGGCCTATCATCATGTACGACATGGCCCACGTCCTGGGCCTCTATGGCGCCTTCCAGGAGCCGTTCCAGGAAGGGGCCGATATCGTGACCGGAAGCACCCATAAGACCTTCTTCGGTCCCCAGCGCGGGGTCATCGCCGGAAATATCCCTCCGGCCTCGCCCTTGAAGAACCTTTGGTCGGATATCCGGGCCCGGGCGTTTCCCGGATCGACCTCCAACCACCATCTGGCCACGCTTCTCGGCCTCCTGATGGCCTCGTACGAAATGAACGCCTTCAAAAAGGAATTTCAGGCCGCGGTCCGGGCCAACGCCAAGTCGTTCGCCGCTTCGCTCAAGGCCCAGGGCGTCACGGTCGAGGGCGATCCGGCCGACGGCTACACCGACACCCACCAGGTCATCATCCGGGTCAGCGCCTCCGGCCCCGGAATGGACATCGCCCGGCGCCTCGAGGACAACAACATCGTCACGAACTACCAGGCCCTGCCCGACGACGAGACGTTCCTCGTCTCGAGCGGCATTCGGATGGGGGTGCAGGAAATGACCCGCTTCGGGATGACGGGGAAGGACTTCGACGTCCTGGCCGGATTGCTGGCCGACTGCGTCATTCGAAACAAGCCGGTCAAGAACGCGGTCAGGGATTTCCGCCGGAATTTTGCGGAGATGAAATACTGCCTTCCCGCCGCCGAGGCCGTGCCCCTTGCCGCCCGGGTCTTCGCCGCGGCGATGCCGACCGCGGCCCTCGGGAACGCCTTCGCCGCCGCCCTCGGCCGCAAAGGTTGAGCCATGAAAGTCCTTGTCATCGGATCGGGAGGCCGCGAGCACGCCCTGGCCTGGAAAATCGCCAAGAGCCCCATGGTTTCGAAGGTTTTCTGCGCCCCCGGAAACGGCGGCACCCGAATCGTCGCGGAAAACGTCCCGATCGCGGAAACGGACCTTCCGGCCCTGGTCGAATTCGCGGCCAAGGAATCCATCGAGATGACGGTCGTGGGGCCGGAAGTCCCGCTGGCGATGGGGATCGTGGACGAGTTTGAAAAACGCAACCTTCGAATTTTCGGCCCGTCCAAGAAGGCGGCCGAGCTCGAAGGCTCCAAGATCTTCGCCAAGCAGTTCATGGAGCGGCACCGCATCCCGACCGGACGGTTCCGGATCGCCGATTCGGCCGAACAGGCCACGTCCATCCTTGGATCCGGAGAATTCGGCTATCCCGTCGTCTTGAAGGCCGACGGCCTGGCCGCGGGCAAGGGCGTGCTCGTCTGCGCCAACGAAGAAGAGGCCGCGGCCGCGGTCGGAGCGATCATGGTCGATAAGCGCTTCGGCGACGCCGGCGGCCGCCTCCTGATCGAGGAATTCCTCGTCGGGCGCGAGGTCTCTTTCATCGTGATCGCCGACGGTTTCAAGGCCCTGCCCCTGGTGACCACCATGGATCATAAGACCATCTTCGAG